>Ga0065711_1026700_pt1 | contig 61977 bp, 44 predicted proteins | sample Hoacrofraction12_FD_59098 | JGI IMG/M metagenome (GOLD analysis project Ga0065711, IMG submission 59098) | Hoatzin crop microbial communities from Cojedes, Venezuela - Epithelial fraction 12 v2 (version 2) | ecosystem: Host-associated > Birds > Digestive system > Esophagus > Crop | place... | reverse complement strand
GGACAAGGCCCTGTGCAGCCTGCTGTAGGTGACCCTGCTTCGGCAGGGGGGTTGGACTAGATGACCCACAGAGGTCCCTTCCAACCCCTACTATTCTGTGATTCTGTGATTCTGTGAAATAGAGCATTTCTGTATTTCATTTCCTCTCCTCAGTGAATTAAAAATGGATTTCATACCACTTGCATTGCTTGTATCATAAATCTGTTATAGCATGAAAGCCTGCAATTAGCACAAGAAAATGACTCACCTTGACTTTTTAAATTATTTTTTAACTTTATTTTTAAGAAACCAACTCCAATATTTTGTCCTTAGTTTATTACCAATTTAGATTTTTTTTAGGAAAAAAAACAAAGAAAGAATATGGGGAAAAAAACATCCCTCTGTCTCAAAAGATCTTTTATGAAGTTTTGCTCTTTCAGAACAGATGACCACGGTTTTTGTTCTCACTGATATTAAAGGCACACGATATTTTACACTGTTTGAACAACCTGAGGGAGAAAAAAAAACCGGGATTTTTTTGCACCTTTTAAAAGCTCTTTTAAATTAGTAGGCTACTGTTCAACTTTCATCTGTACACAAAAATCAGACCACTTCTCTCTCAGCATAATTACAGCAACAGCACTCGCTGTGGGTAGAAACAGAGCGATCTAAAGGCATCCTGAACCCATGCTAACATTCACCCAGGAAGCAGGAGTCCACAGCACCTGCATGTCCCCAAGAGGAGTTGTTCCAGTTTATCTATTTGAATTCAAAATAAAAACCCCATTTCTAAAGATGACATTTATACTGAGTAAATGGGACCTTCAAATGTCTTTACATATCAGGGGTGCTTTACTGATGCTCTGTGATGGCTGTTGCTTTTATATACTGCACATTGTTCTGGGGTCTAGCCATTTATTTAATCAAAACAAGGGATTTTGCTGGGGAAATGCTCTTTAGATACCCACGGAGAAGAAAACGCACACTCAGCTCATCTGTCAAAAACAGTCCTGGTTTGCATAGGAAATCACAAACTACTGCCCAGACGGTGCATAGAAATGTTAAAGAGGATGAGAACCCTCAGTTACAGCTTTTTGCAGTAAAAATTTAGTCTGTTCAGAGAACAGATGTGATTCATATCAGCAAAAGCAGCCTCCATGACACCGTCTCTATTGCTGGTGGGGAGTTAGCAACAGACCTCACTGGCAAACGCCTCCAAATGTGGGCAAATCCTCCCCCCAAAGGGGTTTTAGTACCCACAATTTGATTTCCGCTTTCTAAAAGGCAGCTCTGTCTCTGGAAGTTTGGAAAAGGGGCCAGATCCTTCACTCCTTCAGGCTTTATTCCTCATTCTGCAAACATTGCCTCGGACCAGTTTGGTGCAACTCCTGCTGGAGTGAATTCAAGCGTTGGGGAGCAGACAGCTCGGCAGTACGTCTCCTCCATCACCATCTTTAACCATCCCCTCCCTCCTGCCAGGGGTAATGCAAGCTATGAGAGACCCAAAGGGCAGCAGGCATCTCTCCACGCTTTTCCGTCTGTCTACACTCTCAGCAGCCAGGAAATCCACTGGAAGAAATGAGCCAAAAGCTGCCTCAGCCTAGTCTACTCCCCTAATTTTCACTGTCCCAACCCCATGAGATCTCAGACCTTAGCACAGACATGTCACACCTATTCATCAGAAGTTCAGTCTTGGTCACAGAAGCTAAACTCACACATCATATCAACGTATTTTTAATACAAACATGTCTAAGATCCACCAGTGGACAAGGACCCCCAGAACGCCCAGGGAAAAAGGAAGGTCTCAGGAAGCTGGTGGAAAATCTCCTTTGCTTCACCATGCCTTTGGTACCTGCTATGGTGCACGTAAGAACAAACCCACGCGAGTTTGAATTGCACTTACTTGTCTCTCCAAAAGCATTAAAGAAGAAAGATAACGTCAAATGGGAAAAGTGTAATCCAAAGCAAAGACACCAAGATGTGCTGATGAGAAGCTGCTGAGGAGTTTTGTTGTATTAGTCGGAAGGGAACAGTGCTATTTTCTACAAACCTGCATCGGTGTCACAGCACACCCGTGACTCACAGCAAAGCCAGCAAGATTTGTTTGTTAGGAAGTGCATGGAGTGAATGGAAGGTCTGCCACTGTGTTTGCTCAACCACAGGTAGATAGGAGCTTCCCGAGTGCCTCATTTTTACAATATCTGTAGCTTTAAGCTCCAGCTCGAGAAGGTTAGAGAGCACAGGCAATAACCAGTGCTCTCATGAGTATAAGTTTCCTCAGGATGTTTATGCAGAGTTTTCCAATTGGTCTCTCTTGGGCCTCGTTTCCAGAAGTTTCTTTTAAAGTCCTCCTCCAGCTTTCATTTAAAGAGTGCACTCTTGGTGGGCCCCCGTTCTCCTACTGAACCATAAGTGCAAACACTGGTGGAACATCAAAGCCATCAGCCCAGCACATAATAAACACAAAGAACAAAAATACAAGTGAGAACAAGACGAACCATCAAATGAGGGCAGAATGGAGAAGAGGGAAAATAGTTACGGAAGGAACAAAGGAAAATAATTAAGGAGACAGGAGAAAAATGAAGGAAGGTGGGAAACAAAATCACAGTCAATGTGCAAAACAGTACAGAGTTGCTCACAATCAAATCACAAGCGTTATATGGCAATGTCGCACACCTTCCAGTCCTTCCACCGTATGTTAGTCTGGAGGCTTTCCACAATGATGGGAATGATTTTTGGAAAAAACAAGGGGGAAGTGTAGGCATCAGGAGATGGGGAAAGAGGGAGGTTTATAATTATAGAGATGTATATCATAAATCCATTTACTGAATATCGTAACAGAGAGCAACTCACGGTGAATTTACGCTGGAGACTGACGAGCTGCGAGATACAGTACCTCGAGTTTGCTTTACAAAACTGCACATGCAAAAACAAAACAAACAAAGAAAACAAAAAGTGAGAAAAGGAAAAAAAAAAAGAGAAGAGAAACCATAAAAGACATTGGGAGGAGACTTATACAGGCTGTGTCCTAACGAATGCAGACTGCAGCGTGCGTCTTGGTAGGAGACCGGGAAAGCTTCAGAAAGTGTGGAAGCCACAGACACACCACCTTCTAGTTAACAGGGAAACAACCAAAGAACCAAAAACGGAACAAAAAAGGAAAAAAAAATCAAAAGGTGAACCAAAAGCCACACAATAATATTAGGACTTTATGCCTCCATATGCTATACTCACACAATGAAAGTCCTCCGCAGAAGTCATCTTTAGGACCTCAGGGCAGAGGTCTTTGTAGAAACAGGTGGTGATTGCTTTTACAGCTGTGCTGCAAATAATTATTTCCAAGTGGGAATGCAATGCTAATTCCCACCCTGGCCCTGTGACACGAGGAAGAAACCTCAGCATGGAAAACAGGCTGGAGGGAGGACCCTGGGCCACCTCCAGAGAACCAAAATCCACACGAGTCCAGCAGCTGGTACCAGGCTGCTTCTGCTTGGTCCCTGCCTCAGGTTTGCTCTTCAGAGGCACCTACCTCTCTCCTCTGACAGGCACAGGGATGTACCTGAGCTCAGACCATCTGAATATGGCTCACCATGTCTAAAAACCACAGGTCTGCTGCAGCTTAGGCAGGGGATTACACATTATTGCAAGGAACTTCTTTCAGTGCACGAGTAATTTTGTAGATTCTCCTCCATCCAGTGTTTGGATAAACACCATTATACATGGGGGGTTCTAAATACGGAAATTGCTGAATTACACAGAAGAAGATTTTATTCTTCCTTTGGCAGGGAATCTACAGAAAAACAGGATTCTAAATATCTCGGTAGATCTTGGCTTGAGGCACTAATTTTTTCATAGTTATAAAAAATAATTTTTATAAATCTACATCATCCAAAGAACCGTCCAAAGTCTGAAAACAAAATCCCTTCACCTCCTGAATTTGCCTTTTCAGTTGCAATACTTTTAGTCCTGCTTCCATGAGAGTTTTAATCTGCCAACGATCAATACCAGCAAGCCAGAAAGTCCAGTTAAAATCTAATGTTCATTGGATGTCATATAAGTAGAGTTCTAAATATGTATTTACTTAAAATTAATGGATTATTCTGAACAGAAATGTTGGCCCAGTTAAAGTATACAATACAACAATCCAGAGATCAAGCAATCTAGAATGAATATAAGAATAATTATGCAAGGCATTGTAAAAGTTTTGCTCGGAGCAAATAATCTGCTGAACAGTCAGGTGAAGTATTTTTACCTAAACTTCAGTATTTCTACGTTTCTACTGCACCAAATGAAACGGGAGCAGGAGTCAAAGCGGGGTTGGCATACCCTGCTGATTTGCCAGGAAAATAGCTGTTTCAAGGTTTCTCAAGCTGGGGATGCCTTTTACTCTTGAGCTGGATGCTGAACCCCCACGATGTCAGCTAAAACCTGCAGAGAACAAGCTGTTGACTACACAAATGCCTCAAGAATACGTAAGAAATTCCTTGGGCAAAACAAGTGAAAAACTCACGATGGAGGAGAATGTACCGGCCTGCCCAAATTTACCTGAGAGTCAGCACCAGTATTGTGCAATACCTGTGGAAATTTTGCTTTTAATTGCTGAAAGCAGACCTCAGCATCCCTCGGCAGGAGGCTTGGATGAACCTTTGCATTTATCCTGCCTCATTTGGTGCAGTGCAGGACAGAGGCCACGCTCTGATCCTGCCAAGGATCCTTGTAACTTGGCCAGCCAATATTATGCAAGCCCCGCAGCACTCCAGGTTCACTCCTCTGCTCCTGTTGCTGGAGTCTGCTTTTTATAAACCATAAATTTGACTAAATTTGCACTGGAACTGCAGGTGTAAAGCCATGAAGCAAAGACAGCCTCCTTTTCCAAATCAAAATCGCAGAAGTACTTGAGCTTTACTCACTGCTACTTACCATCCATGGGGGACAGAATAAAAGCAAGTGTCTTTAGGTGCAGCTGAGTCACCGTTACACCAACAGCAAGGGCAAAAAGGTAAGCTAACGGGAGGAATCACAGTACCTCACACATCAACACACTTCAGGAGAAAAAAGAAAGGGAAGAAATCACAAACCAGCAAGAGAAAAAGAACACCTCTTTTAGTCTACACGTCACCCAACACAGGACATTCCATGGGCTAGGTGTTCAGGCACTGTTCTTGCTGGGTCCTGTTGGGTACCAACGGCCCAACAGGGATTTGGAAACAGACCACAGTATTCCCAAGACAAAAGGAAAATATGGAGCCTCTGAAATGGAAAAAGTCCTGGAGAAACAGAGAAACTCCCCTCCCATCATCCCCAGACCTGTACAAAAGGGACAGACACCTCTTCGAAGTCACTGTGAAATGATGTGACACCTCCATTTGTGCTTGGCACTTTTCTAATGAGCAGCCAGCTCACTCAGGTTTACGGGCAGTATCCACCCGCAGGTGTAAAATCAAAATGTAAACTGCTTTGAACAACCATGTGAGGGACCAGCAGAAACCAGTCAGAGCCTGGAGAGAGGAATGAGTGTTTAAAGGTTGGAAGGTTGCCCTGGGAAGTCCGTGTAACTTTGAAGAACAGTAGAGGGCAATTCTATAGACAGTGCTTAGCTCTGGTGCCCACCTTCCATGAACAGCCTCTGCCACTTTCTACAGAGTTTCATCCACTGCATCTAGAAAGTTCTCCTCCCATCCACAAAACACAGCCTACAACCTATGCTTAAACAACCTCATTGGGTCTGGCTACTTCTGTAACCCATTACTACCTGGAGTTAAAAAAAAAAACCACTGTAAGTAACAAAATGCAAAAAGTTTCACTCAGCATCACTGCTTAGGAGGTTCCTACAAATTTAGCATTTGCTTGCTGTTGTGCTTGCTATTTTCAGACTTTTCCCAATAAAAGGTGAAGAGAGGCCACTGGAAAACACATGGGCTCTGGGTGCCTGGGTGAGGCACAGGCTGTGTCCTCTCTGGCTGGTCTGCTGGCCCATGCTGGGCTGGGTGTGCTTCTCGCAGGCCCTTTTGTACATGCCATTGGTGCATCTCTGGCTGGAATCGAAAAGGCGGAGGAGGAAACCGAACTCCAGGAGTTCAGGCTTTGGGTTAGGCAAACACAGAAAATAAAACTGTGTTTGTGCTGAAGTCTTCGTACCACCCCATGGAACGAGCCTGAGAGCTCTCCCTTCCACTGGCGCCTTTCCAGCGGGATCGCCAAGCGCTCTGCACATCTACCACCTGCGTCATTGCCCCTTTCCCCCTCTCCTCTGCTCTCGCCGCCTTGGAAGCTGCACCAATGGTTTGCTCTAAAGACCCCTCGGGTCTGTACAGTCGCTCAGTTCAAGAGGCTGAGTAGTTTAAATGTTGTACGAAACAGAGGGTCTTAAAGACAATGCTGGGCAAACCGAACAAACCCAGAAACTCACCTCCAGAAACAACAAAGCAAGGAAAATGCTAAACAGAAAACACAAAAAAAAATAAAATCACAAAAATAAGAATGAAACAATGGGCTCAAATTAAAACATAATAACACAGGTTGAACAAATATTCTCTTTAAAACCAAACTTTGCAACAATGACAAAAACAACATACCAGCCTAGATTGTTATCCTGAAAAACCACAAAACAAAAAGGCCCGTTCAGGATAGAGTTCACCAGGTGAAAACAAAACTGTGGTCAGAGAAATCTGTTCACATTAAGTCCCTTTGGCGGAGCAGAGGACAAACCGCAGCCATCCTGGGAGATCGATGAAGCAGGAACTACAAACCGAATGCAGGTGGAATATTGTAATAAAGGACTTTGAGTCAATTGCAAGATAGATAATATCTCAACACCACTGTAATAATGCGTGTATTATCAAAACCGATCCACACGACACCGTAGCACTTCACAATCTGTCAACCACAACACAACTCGTGGCTCACGCAGCAGCCAATTGCAGATCTAAATCCGAAGGCACCACTTTGGACCCCCCAAGCAGGCTGACACACGAAATAAGCAGCCAGTTTTTTAAGCTTAGGAAATGACACTTTGCAGCTGGTGCAATAAAATGACCATTTCCTGGAGCTCGGTTATGAAGAGAGGCTGGAATGGCAGAGGAGAGTGGAGGAACCGGTGCAAACAAACTGCAGGCACAGGAGCGTACAAACCACGAGTGCACACTGTATTCGCACAGCAAAGATGCCAGAGGTGGAGAAGCAGATACAACACCACAGGGGACGTGGTGGCCTAGAAGGAGGCGGAGGGGAAGAGACAGGCTCTCAGTCCTTGATGTAGGACCGACAAGGGAGAGAAGCAAAACAGCAAGCACAGCACCTTGCCAGTGAAACAGCAGGACAACCGATATGACTTTCCACCAGAGTCAGCCCCAGGACAGTTTTATCACCTCTGCAGGAGGTGGACAAGCACGCCAGGAACATGAACATCATCACTAAGGAAATGCAAGTCATGGTGCCCTCTGCTAACATCCGAGAGACCTGTTTTGACTGATGCAAGTGGAGAAAATGTTGATGTTTTCAGAACACTGATTCATGCTATAGCTGCCTATTGCTATAGGAATTCATTCTCATATGTTATGAAAATAAAATCAAATTTCAAACCCAAAAAATTACTCCTTAGGAGAAAAAAAAAATATATAAACTGATAGCGTTGACCCACTTTTGCAGCAGGCCTTTGGCAGCTTTGTCCCAGTTTCTCCCAGCCTCTGCTCATCACCCACTTAGGGGTACCCAAGCTCTTAAGGCATTTGCTTTTTGCAGCGATATCTCCACATGCCAAAAATCCCATTTCCAAGTATCCCCAGCACTTTTTCATTCTTGGCATGTCCAGGTCTGAATTGCTTCAGAGGCTTGATCTGACAGGTCTTGCCATCAACACGGCATCTGCTCCATCTTCGTGACCACTGCACAGCTCAAGACCATAAGAAATGAAGTACATCTGGCTGTCAACCCTATCACTAGCTCTACTGTGTTGGATAGAGATACCTAAGGGATAGGTGCTGCAAACCTGAAAGCTGTAGCTGCTGAGTCCCTTTGCAGTTCACTATGTATTTTTGTATTAAACAAATTGCTTTGGCCTGCATTCATTAAATATCTTTTGAAACATCAGCCAGCAATCCATCTGCACACCTATTTGCCGCTCACAAAACCTCCAAATTCTCTCTTGCCTTCTCCTCTATGTCATTATCCATTTGTTCATCAACCTGTTGACCTTAAGGCATTCTTCCTCCAAACTACAGTCCGGCGAGCTTTGTGAGCGGCCTTGGAAGCACCTCGCTGGCACTAAAGCAGAGATAACAGGACGTCATGCGACTGTTGTTAGATGATGGCTCCACACAGCATGCACGATGTTGTCGTGGTTAGTAGATGTGGAAGCAATCGACTGCACTTTCAAATGTGTTAATTTGTAAGCCTAATTATCTGCCTGTACAAAAGTGGCAGGCAGGGATCTGGGCAGATACAATTTGAAGTAAAAAAAGCATAAATCCACAGTTTTGTACTCACTTTCAATTGTGGTCTCAAAACTGGCCCTGTGATATTCAAAACCAGGTGAAAGCCTGGTGAAAAATCATGGAGTAAGGTCATGTTAAGCAACCAACAATGTGGTGTGAAATCCTAAGCTCCATTAAAGTGGGGTTTTTTTTCTGATTTCCAAGGATTCTTCACATGCACTATGCTTTTGATTAAAAAGGAAGAAAATAAGCATCATTATCTTCCATTTTAAAATAACAATACCAGGAAATTCATCAAAGAAGAAGAGCAAACATCGTCATTTGACTTCTTTTCGAGACCAGACAGGAAATAATTGTAAGAAAAGGATTATATTCAAAACCAACAAACAGACATGGCATAAATAGAAGCTGATTAAAGCGGTAATTGCAAAATAAAATGGTAAGAAAAATAAAATATCCAAATTAATAATCTTCTTTTCCTTCACATATAATGAACTGGCTCCATTTGGCCTATTGTCTTCAATGTAGTGGATTCAACTCCCACTAACAAGAGTTTCAAGAGATTTACACTGAAGGAGCAAACAGGGATCCTGCTGTATTTAAAATATTTTGGAATAAAATTGAACAGGAAATTTCTTTTGCTATGCTCAAGCTTCTCCAGCCTTTGGTGGTCTCCCCTGCAGAAGGGAGCTAGAAAATACCAGCAGATCTCCGTAAAATGCACGACCGAATTTTTTGATGCTGGAAGTCCTGATGCTAATATTCCAGAAGAGGTAAATGAACCTTTAAGAATATACTTTTAAGCAAATCCATTCAAGGTAGGCATGTCTCCAACACAGGCCCATAATCCCATGCAGGCAGAACTCTGCTCTGACCTCAGCAACATCCAAACAAGTATTTCCACCTACACATCAATTTTTCACTTCAGTTTTGATCAGTGTATATGAAAAGGTGAGCCCCAAGGCAATGTTTTCTAAGGACCGTGCTATCACAGAATCTGAGCATACATCCATATCCTTGCAGAAGAGTCTGCATCTGAAGATGCAAATTAATGTTTCTAGCTACAAACCACTGACTCTTCACATATGTGATTTTATTCAACCCAGCACTCTTTCAAACAGCAAAGAAAGAGCATTCAAGCATATTTTTCAGCCTGGTGTTTAGAAGTATGTCTTTACTCTTAAATTCTCAAAGAAGAGATTATTAAAGAATAGTTCATACATTCTGTGCGCACATACCTCTCGTAATTATAAATCCAAAGTGAAATGTTAACACTTCACCTGGTGAAATCTATCCTAGGACAGCTTAAAAAAATTCTTCTAAAATACAGTTATTTACAGCAAGGCAAAAGATGAGGCATTACAAGGAAAAACAAACTAAAAGAAATACCTCATTAAATTCATGGTTAAGCGATCAGGGCTGAAGTATTCAGTCGACCTAAAGCCCTGTCAGTAACAGCAATGGTATAAAAGGCCTCACAGAGTACTATGGGATGCTCCACTTGAACAGATGTGTATCGACACTGAAAAACAGAAACCAAAGTTCCCAAATAACAAAACAATGCTTACGCGGCTATGGAAATGTTAGCTGCAGACATGGGGCTGACTTCTGCCACTTCCTTGGCCTTCTGCAGGGCGAGCTTTTGATTGGTGGCTTCCTCCATCTCCTCCTCATCCTGGTGCAGAAAACCAAGAGAAATCAGAGCATGCATCGCGTAACGACATTAACTAGAGCTCTCCAAGGAACGAGACAGACATGACTGTCGCTGCCACACTGCAAGAACAGTGGAATAAATAAGGCAGAATTTCATCATTTCTTGTAAGGACCCTGGGGTAGGGCCTTGGTGCCAGCAACAGCTGATCAAGATGAGAAATGCAAGGTTTGGTCAAGTGCTCAGTGCATTTTTACCAACACATCTCCCCTGCAAAGCTTTCTTACCTCTCTTGGGTCTCCTCTTGCCCCTTAGCATTCAGACTGTGGCAGAGCAGGGAGAGACCTGACCGCAAGCGTGACATTTCTGGGGTGGAGTGAGCCCCATTTCTCTCAGTCTTGCGTGTGTAAAAGCACTCTGAAGCCTGTGTCTTACTGAAATGTATGACACAGACTCCTAAAACCTTCATGACTTCTGGTCAACGTGACTTTTCTGAGCCAAGAAGTTTCAGGATTTGACCAGTCCCTCTCACACTAGCTTTAACCCTGATATTTCCGCTTATTTCAGTTGAATCTGAGGACTCAGAGGGTGAAAACAGAGAGGATGAGCCATATTAAAGCAGAGTCTGTAGACTCAAGCATAGATCAGAAAGATGGTTATGTTCATGCATTCTGTATACCCTCAAATCACGTGGATTTTTAAACTCAATTGGCATTGCAAGTTCCCACAAAGTATAACTGTGATTTATTTTCCTCCTACCTGTTGTAATGACCAGAGAAATACTGCTGAAATTCAAACCACAGCATCTTAAGAAATGAGATGAGGGCAAAAGGCAAGGAAACAGCCTGGTTCATCTTCAGTGGTCGTCTGGGCTAAACTTCCTTCGAACTTTCTAGCCAGTCAAACGACACAGTAAAATCCTGGCAGGATAAACGCGGACCCTCTGATGGCAATGTCAGCACTGCACATATCCAAGGAATAACCACACGTCAAGACGAGAGCAGTCACAGGCTCTTCTGTCAAATGTTATGAAACGTCACGGGTCTAGCCCTGCTCTCCAAAGGTAATGCTGTGAAAGACTTCTGCTTAAAATAATGCAAGCAGACAATAAGACATCTAGCTTTGAAATACGAAGTCATATAGATTTATCCAACCTGAATATCATATGCATAAACAATTCCTTGCTCTGACTTTGGTGTTATTTGCTTAAACCAAATTAATTTTGAGACTGTTTTCCTTTTCTCCTTTTGAAGAAAAAAGGAACTATAGGAAATTAATTTTAAAAATCTGTTACCAATAAAGTTCGGTGTCTTTTTTTCCTTTCCAAATATTAGCAAATCTGTAACAAGTAAATTCCTACTGTAGCGAGTGAAGAACCTGAGAGGTGCCATGAGAAAAAGCCCTTCTGAACAACTGCACAAAGTCAATGTTTCTCAACTGCCAACGTCCAGTAAATCTATCAACGATTTGGAAGCTTACTGTAAATCAAGGGTATCTGCAAAATACGAATCTTTTGAGCAAGAAGGGCCCCAATAAGAAGGCTTTTAAGGTTTCCCTTTCATTCCGCAGTATCTTCAAGTTGTTTCTTCTCCTGACAACTCTCCAGCAGCGTTAAAATCCCAAACGTTCAAAGGCTCTTGATTCTTCTTTCTGTGCACCGAAAGTGCCAGGTGCAGTTTTTACCATCTCTTTAAAATTTGTAGCTTCATCTCCGCTCTCCCCAGTGCATCAGTGATTTTGCTGGATTCGACATCTCAAAGTAACAGCAGAAAATACCTGTTGTCATTATAAAAGCAGCTCTCCTTAACTCCGAACAAGCACACTCTTCAGCAGATAACTACTTCATGATATTTCTGTAGCTCCTTCCATCCAGAGATCGCAGATTGTTACAAAAATTATCTCATTTTTTCCTGATATTACACGGTGGACTCTCACGGGGGCACAGGCTCATCTTGTTCTGCTTGAAGCACGCAGGGGTGTGACGGTGCGTGACTGAAGCCAGCTCTGAGCTGTGATGGCAACTTCCATCCATCCCACCTCCCGCCAACAGCCCAGCTCCAGCAGCTCGACAGTCGCCGTCATTATACAGGGGCAAGAGCAGATAAAGGCCTTGCCTAGAAGGACACCTCTCTTCTGTGTTTCTTTTGTATTTTCTAGAGCTCTAAATCTTCATTTAGACCATATAGCTCATCACATGGCAAAACCCATCTTCGCTGCTACCCACAACGATGTGCATCATTAACGCTGACTGTTCTGTATGAAGTTCACCCCGTTAAAGCCCTCTCCATTGGGAAGGAGCAGGAGGGGTCTTCATGTCTTCCAGACTCTTCTTTTTTGCCACTTCTTTCAGTCATTATTTCTGGGTATTTCTGAGAAATTTCATATTTTTTTTTCTATAAAATTCACACGCTCCTCCTATCTCACATTGCATGCTTTTCTACTGTTTTCTCAGGGATTGCTGGCAGTGGACAGAGATCAGCGAACACACTTTGTGCTTTAGATTGATTATTTAGCAAAATAAATTATCACTTGTGGCAGCTTTACATGCCAGTTTAACGAGGACGAAGAATGAAATGTTGTGTGTCACTGGAGTCATCGCAGGATGGTCAGCAGAGAGATTTTAAAAGCAAATATTGGGGGCAATTTTAGATTCCTCTCTGAATAAGTGAACAGGAAGAAAAACCTGCCAATATATGGAAGAAACTAGAGGGTAGGCAACCAAAGAGACTCAGGACAGTTCTGAGAAATCACTAGAAATTAAGCTGGCAGAGCTTAAGTCAGTGGTAAACGAGAGCCAGCACAAGAAGAGGAGAGAGACCTCGGGAGGGAGAGGCAGAGGTTGGAGAACAGATCCTTTATATCTTCAAAGCAAAGGTGATTGTCTTTTTCTTTCCCCAAAATGAGTCATTCCAAAGTAATGGTATTGTAACAGACATCGGATGATCAAGCTTAAGTTAAATATAGTTACAATTCTGATAACTGCTGTTATAGGTCACAAGGCCCAGTTAAGGCTACTGAGAAATGTTCAAATACCACAATAAAAGAAGTCCAGATCAGCATCCAGGAGTGGAAATCTTGGTTGAAATGCTTCCGTCCTGAAGGTCAGCTGGAAAGCTTTCTGTCTTCTCAAAAGAGATGTAGTTGCAAACTGCTTACAGTTTTCCCACGTTCTATGCACCACTGATCTCGATTAGTTTTACAGCATAAATGCCAAGAAAGTCTCCTGGGATCAACTGACTCCTGAGTGACTTAATTATATCTCCGGGCCATTTTTGATTTTGCATGATCATATTTACTTAGCAATAAGTCCCGCATTCTCCAGGTATGCTATATAATTTAATAACTACTATCTTTTTCCTCTTCTTTTGAAAGCCCTAGTGATTTTTGGGGATCATAAACAAAATTAGAGCAAAAAAAGAGTTTCTCAAGAAGCTTTATGATTTGGCAATGCTGCTGAATCCATCAATATTTAATTATACTTTATAAACATCAACAAAGTCAGGTTTTTAACCACCCCAGTCAGCTGCTGAAATATTCACAAGAAAGCACTAAAAGGATTAAGAAAGAAGTAGGATAAGCTTCATTATCCAAGAACTGTGCTGAGCTTCATCCTTTCTCTCAGCACATGCAAGGGATGCCCATGAATCTCCCGAGCAGGCTGGGAGGATGTGTGCCTCCGGGCTGGAGATTTCTGGGGCTGTAAACAGCACAGAAACAGCTGAGCTGCTGTAATGGAAAAAAACTTCCCATAAAATAACAGAGAGCCATTAAACACCACCCTGAGCTGCATTATAAGTGAGGAGGGATGCAGAGCGTGGTCTTAGAGACATGGGAACCTTAATTATACACCCGAGAGCCACCAGCCTTCTTGTACGGTCTGTGCTGGATATCAGTTGTCAGCAAACAAAGCTCCAGCCAAAGCTGGAAGCTGAAGCCAGTCACACCGCTCCACAGCAGAAAAGGAGAGCTGATAAAGACAAGCTCAGCTGCAACAGAGACGGGGATTTCAACTGGGAACGGTTGGCTGCTTTTGCCTTCACCTTTGGAGTTGGGTAGGAAACTCCTACAAATCCCCGCTGTCCTTGAACTGGGGAGTTACATCGCGTGTCCACAAACTATTGTACGTTTCTACGACTCTAAAAAGAGAAAACATCCTTGTCAGCTGCTGCATAAGCACATTGTTGGTGAACCTCTTAGACTATAAAGAGTATATAAGCTAAAGCTTGTAAAACACAGCTGCCAAGGTGGATACGGTGCTGCTTCTGCCACTAGCAGCTCACTGCGACTTACAGCGACAGCAGCAGCACAGCAGCGGGGCGTACATGTTTTCATCCACTCGGTGAGAACAAGCTAGAAATGTGCAAACAAAATGTAACACTACCTCATAAATACAAGTGAGTACACTACAATGAGAAATCAAAAGTGAGTAATAACACGAACACAAACTGCAGCACTTGGGATCCTTCCTGCGCAGTACGGAGGCTATAAGTTTTTCTCCATAGGGAATGCTCCAGTACAAATCTGTGCATACACTAAAGCTACATCGGTGTCGTTTCCATCTCGTGCCAGGACCTGGATTTCTGCCTGCGCTTGGGCTGGTGCCTCAGATCTCTCTTGCATCTGGTGAGAGGCAGGAAGATTATAACATCTTCTCTGAATATTCACTATAGTCCCTGCGAGCTGCTTCCAAGGGAGTTGATTGGAGAATGTTAATTCTTTGATTCATCCCGAAACTCAGCAAGGTATGAAACATTAGCGTGAGACAGCGAAAGCAGCAATACACCACCTGCGCTTCCCCACGCCTAAGCTTCAAGTCAGCCAAAACCAGTTAATTGCTTCGCCTCTGCTCCTGCAAACAGCAAAGGGGTCCCTTCCAACCCCTACCGCTCTGTGTGACTCTGTGGACGCCTGTGCACCTCCGTGCTGCAGCGAGCTGCGCAATGCCCACTGCCCGCTCTGTGACACAAGGAAACTACGGAACGTGAAACCGTTCATGGAAAACAAGCCTGAAATGAAACAAGCCTGAATGAGAATAAACCTCCAGGTCCCTAACAGGGGTCTGCGCAATACGAACTGGCAAACAGAGATACCGCAGGAACAGGCTCTAGAGGAAATCTCAGAGCGTCTGCGAGCATGTGCTCTACATCCAGCAGCCGCGGTCTAAGTCTAAAGAAACAGAAAACTCGTACGTACCTTGGTCAGCTCTTGGGCGTTCGCCAGGTTGTCAACAGCGATAGCCAAGAAGACATTCAGGAGCGTATCTTTTGGGGAGCAGCTAAGGAAAAAAAAACTTCACACAGCAAATACAGTGAACGGTTCCCCTTCTGCTGCCAGTACCCTGCTTTCCTCACTGGCAGCCATCGGTGTATCACGGACTGGCCCCTTGCACCACTGCTTTGCCTTCATTTCTAACTCACCTACTCCTGCTGGGACCCAGCTCTGCAGCCCAGCAGGTGCTGGGTGCCCATTTGCCTCTTCCCCAGCACATGTCCTTGGTGGGGACACAGACATGTGCACAGCTTTACAGCACTACAGGTGCCACCAATGCAGGACCACACAGTGGTCCTAGAGACACAACAGCCCCTGGTTTTTCATTCCAGCAAATCCACACCTACACCCCTGCCCATACACACACACAGGACTTCACCTTCTTTTTTCCCTCTTGTTTAAAAGGACAACCAGTAGAGCTCCTGGAAATCGGTCATTTTAAAGCCAACATTTACATAATATAAACATATAGCTATATAAAGGGTACCATGAATAAATTAAGCTTATGTCACTGCTGCATTACATACTAGTGGGAGGAAACTATCATGACTTATCACATTGAAGTTGATATGACAATTAGACCACCATGGACACTGTCTATCCTGAATGCCACAGCATCATGCAGAGCACAGCTACAGAACCGCCTGTTAGCAGGACACCCAGCCTGAGATAATGAGCTCTGCCGGGAAACGGGCAGTTAGTCCAGGCCAAATTGCAGATAGTCCAGCTAAGCAACCACCAGTGCCCACGCCAGCCTGGGTCTCTCTGCAGAGCACTGCATTATATCACTAAGACATAACATTTCCCTATAATTATTTATTCGTATTTTATTTTCATTTTCCAGTTAATGATTTCAGCTATTACTTGTCCCTTCGTATATTTTGTTGTTGTTATTCCAGCTATCTGCAAAACAGCCCCAAAACAATTGTAAATCAGACACCTTTGCATATGAAAGGAGAGCAAGCAAAGCAAAACCAAGTCTAAACTACTCTCCAAGCAGAAAATTCATTTTGCTCTTGCACGTTACCTGGTGACAGAAGAGTCGCTCACTCCATAGCTGTGTAAAGCTATGATTGCTCCTCTAAATACGAATGTACATGAGAATGATGTTGATCTCGTGAATCTTTACCCTCTGGAGACTCGCAGCAATGCGCTGCTCCCATGTTTGTATCGCACTGTCCTCACTAAAGCCAAATCTGAGTCTGGGACCAGACACAAGTCCCCATAAGCCGAGTGAAAGGATTGCAGGAGTTGGAGGCAGCTAATTAACCCAACAGAAAATAACTAGATGCATCCCCTGTTTTGGTCTGTGAGTTGAAGGTAATGCCCGAAGCAATGCTGCAGCGAAGATAGCACTGAGGGACGCGGGCAGAGTGCTGGATGCCATCACTCCAGCAAGGGGAGGAGAAGCACGGCGCGAGCTCCCAGGGTGCTGGCAAACCTGCAACGAGATTTTGGGGAACCTTGGCCTCGGTGCCCTGCTGATTGCTTTAGATTTCTCAGAATAATGCCTGGAGGAGGCATCTGAGGTTTGTCTTCAAACAGAGCGGCCAGGAGCAGCACAAGGCTGATTCATCGGCTGCAGTTGTCTCTGCAAACAGGAGCGTGCCCAGAAATCCTCGTGCTCCACCAGCCTCCGGTCAGCAGGCTGGCAGTGGGTGCTGCTGGCTGCGGAGCCATCACCCCACATTGGCACGGCTTCAGGAGACTTCCCAGGGCTGCCAGGGATGAAAGTTTGCCCAAACAGCCAGCTCATGGCCTCTTTGCTTTCCCTCTCAAGAGCTTTCACCAAACATAACTCAGCCAAGACTTCAGAACTAGATGTTCACATCTCTAATTCCCACTGCAACGAGTGTCTCCAGAGCCTGAATGCCTATCAAAACTGGAGCCTCTGCTTGTGACAGTGGAAAGCAGGAGTTGTATTTAATCTCTTAGCATGCACCTGCATCCAGAGTACCAGACCCTGCAGGGGATGGGACGCAGAACCCTGGGGTTTCTCCAGGCGAAGGCCAGGTCATCCATCAGGTTTTCTCTCCATGTCATGTAACACGGGATGGAAGTTTTTATCACATGAAGATGATTCCTCCGGGATAGGCAGAGGTTTGAAATGTGATGCTCATCAATTGCTCCTTTCTCCATTCCAGCAGTGCAGCAAGGAGCGCAGGGCAGGAGCACCTCAACCCCACTGAGCCCAGCAGATAAAGAACAAGAAAACGTGAAAGATGATGATGCTGAAATGATCACCTCCCTCCCACACTGAAGCCAGAGCTCTGTCAACTTTTCATCTACAAAGGTACTAATTTCTCTATTTGCTTTTAACTGAGGGTTGGCAGAGAGGGGTGTCATTCACGAACTGGGGGTGGAGGCAGGGGGGCTGGGGCACCATTGCCCACCAGGGTACTGGCTGGTGCCAGCTTTTTGGGTTACTTCATCTGAGGTGCTTCCAACACATTGGAAACACTTCCAAGCCTCCTTCTCTGGGAATAAATGTCTTGGTAATAAAATCGTCTTCCTACCCCTGCCTCCTACACACACATGCTGAAAAGGTCTCGTAACATAATCAACCACTGGAAATATATATGCATTTTCTTTAATTTTTTAAGAGATCAGGCTGTTTTGATCCATCTCCAAGTAGACACAATCTGGCAGACTTGGGTGTTTCTGCCCCAAAAAAGGTCCCTCAGCCCTTTCTGCAGAGCTTGGGGATTTCCAAACAGAACCATAGAAACACGACCCAAACTCCAGCCTCGGGTCCAGGCTGTATAACCTGGGCAGAGCCACAGACCTCACTGGCCAGCTGAGCCGGCGGCTGGTGCTGCCAGAGGCTCTCCCACACCGCAGCGAAGGACAAGGGGAAGGGCAGCGTGCTCCAGGCATTGCTGCTTTTCGTTTCAGGCTGTTCTGCAGTTCTTTCATGGGTTTTTTTCCTCTTTTTTTTCCTCAGCAGACGCATCAATTTATCAATTAACCGGATAACAATGAACGCAGGCATGGTGTAATTTCCTAGAAAATGGGCCAAATCCTGCTGTTACTCTAATCATACTACTTGCATTAAACCACTTCAGACCCAGAGGTCTGGCTCCATACAGACTCTCTGGAACTGGGAGTGTAATGGGAGAGAATTCCAACTTACAAAAACAAAGTTTCTGGGTCTCTTCCTTGCAACAGTCCCTTGAAAATGTAACTGGATTCAAAGAAACAACTAATTTGTATGAAGAATCAGGGAAGCTGGCGCCCAACCACCATTCTTCTTCATGAAAGTGAAAAATTACAGTGCCCCAGGCTGCTTTGGAAGAGGAAAGGAGACCCTCATGTTTAAAAAGAACAGGTTTTGCAAACTCACCCAAAATCACCAATGCTGGTTCTCTAACAAGACTTGATCTAGTCCGCCTAAATTCTTGCAAATGGACTCGCCAAATGACAATGCTCAAAAACTGAAAATAAAACCAGTCCCAAGAGGAACTGATGTGCCCTTCGCGAGGGGGCTGGGACAGATGTCCATAGCAGTGATAAAAGAAAATAAAAGCAAAAAAGTCCCATTAAAGAAGTTCAGCCACAGCGAACACCTGCATGGAGAGGGCTGGTGGCAAAACCACACCTGACACACAAAAAAATCCAGTGCATACAAAAAAGCATTTTATAAAGATTTGGGGAGTTCTGCAAGGCAGAGGGGGGAGATCTTTGTGAAAGGGAGTGTGACTGTAATGCTCAAGTCCCCAGTTAGAGCTGAAAAGATGGTTCATTTCTTAATCTAATCTATAATTAAGCTAATCAACAACTTGGTCTGCTCTCTGTACGGTGTCCTGCTGGCGTTTGCTGGGCTGTGGGGCTCTCCTCGGGCAGGTGAACTCGCGGCTCAGACACGAAGCTCGCCCTGCACGCTCCCCTGTCCTTAACGTCGCCGGGGCACTGCAGCATCAGCGACACTAATGACCGTTTGACTTCCCGCAAAAATGCAGTCCTGCTCTTTTCTGGAGAACTAAACTTTATTTTCAGGCGTTCCTGGTTATGTTTTGACGGTTAACGATAATTTAAGTCGCCGGTAAGTCATACAGTTCAGCTCTCCCCCAGAGATAAATCACTGCCTGCTGCTTGCTCCCAGCATCAAAACCACAGCTAGTGGAAAGCAGGGGTAGCACTGACCTTCCTGAAACACCGTTCGAAATATCAGCACAAGCATTAGCGTGCTTACCACTGCAATTCCCACAGTAAACAGTCAAAGAAAAGATTTAATCCCCCACCCTGCACTGGACACTCTAGCCTCAATTCTCTCCTCCTGCCCGCGGTGCTCAAAGCAAACAGGTCCATGGGTGATGCAGAAGGGCTCTTCCAAGCCCTCTGAGAAAGCAGCTGATGCTCTCGGACTAAGTTCCCACAGAGATAATCTGGGCTGGGTCTCCAATAATCCAACAGGGATATAAATCTCCATAGAAATGAATACATTTCCTTCAGGTTTATAACTCTTGTCACTAGAAGCTGGTGAAAGAAGTTTTCTAGGACACTGTAAGAGGGTTTCTGAGTGTTGTTACTGTTTTTCAGTCAGCCCTAGCCTGCCTCTGTGCTCACAGAAACCCACCTGCAGCAAACTCACCCCCGTCTGCAGGGTTCAGGGAGAATTCAAGAATCACATCTGACATTTCCTCCTTGCTAAACACCCAGGCAGTGGCCCAAAGAGTGCTCTGGCTACGCTAAAGCTGCATCACCGGCACGCGACTGTGGGCAAAGTGGACAAGAGGGGCACTGGAGATGGTCCCGGGGAAGCAGGCAGAAAAGCCCGGCTGACCCCGGCAGCAGGACAGCTGAAGGGAAAGCACGACAGCTGCTCTCTGCCAGGATGACATCTGGGGACAATGTGGGCAAGGCTTCGACTCACCGCTCTGCCAGGGCAAGCGGAGGCAAAGACCAGATTCATGGCAGTGGCAGTAGGTGAACCTGGTCCTTATTCCCTCCTCTTTCCCTTTTAATAAGAACTAAAGCACAAGAGAGAAGCCCCCTCTTTGAATTACAGGTGCAAGAAGGAAATTTATATCCTGTTCCTCAAAACTGATGGATCTTCGCTGCTCTAAGGTTAAAAGTCTCTCTCTCAGCCCTGTTGTCAACCTTGATTATAGCTCAATCCCATTTTCAAATGCCAAACCCTGAGGATTTAGAGACCTCCCTCCCTCCCAGCTCTCCACTGACCCAGTTTTCCAGAGCCTCGTGGATCTGGAAGGGGGAATGTTGCCTGCCATGAGGTGGGGTCTGAGCAGAGCTGCTGAGCCAGCCCCGGTGTCACGGCTGCTCTGGCTCTGACCGCACACGTTAATGGGATAAATCCCTCAGAGGCACACTCGTGTGACAAGCACAGCTCGCAATCTCCCTGCTCCGCTGTTTCTTGTCTTGGTTCCTCATGCTAACGGGGAGATTTCAGGCAGAGCAAATGGACCAAGCCCTGCCGTGCAGTCCATGGGCACTAATGTCCCTTCCTTTCTCATCTCGACCCCCAGCTGAAGGAGGTCTATGTCCACAACAGTTCTACATCTTTCGCACAAGTACTGCCCCCCACATACCCTTCCCTTCCTCCTAGGTACCCAGTCGATGCCACCAGACCAAACAGGACTCCTAGCAAAAGACGAATGCTGGGACTGTAACTAGCAAGAAGGTTTGCACTGCTGGGACACCCTCCATAGACCTCTCAAGCAGAACGGCAATGCTCAGCGTTATTATCCCTATTTTACAGCAAAAACAAACCAGCAGGGCTGCCTCATATGCGCAGCAATTTTTAAGTTTCCATTTTTAAGGATGCTACTGGACACCGCAGATGTTGTCGCTGCAGTCAACAACTTTGTACCTAGTTAACATGAGCAATGCTCGGCAACATCAGCCCATCAGCAGCCTCCATCATGAAGCGGCGACAGAGCCATCACAACTCCTATGCTCTGCTGGCTCTCCCAACTGCACAGACATTAGACCTGAGAATTTCTTTGCTGATTTCTGAATAAAATACAGCCTCCCTCTCCAAATCCTGGCTTTGTGTGACTGCTAAGTTCTTGTCGTCTCAGACCTCTCTGGGGACATAGCACACGTCAGAGTGCTGATGTGTCCCCAGAGACACCCTGGGACCTTTGCGGGGGGACACAAGCTTCCAGTTTCCTGTTGTCGTCAAGAGATTTTCATGACAAAGCAGAACAAAACATCTTCAGAGACTTCACGCATCAGGTCTTGGAACATGATCGAATACCCCCAGAGCTTCAAACCCAAAACCTGGACCTAAGTTTTAAGCATTGTGTGGAGACAATTCCAAGCATTTGGAATAGCACAGCCGGTTAGGCTCTCATGTAGACAAAGGCACCAAGAGACTGGACCCTGATCTACACAATAAACCAATTTTAACCCTTTCTTTTCTTCCCCTGACCTAGTGCAAACTATCTGTGAAGATATTCAAGGTAGAGAGGTCCTGCTGTGACTTGACTTCAGTCTTTTTTCTCACAACATAAATTTACTCATAATAGGACATCTTTAAAGTAAAACACAAAAATTAAAATGAATGAAGACCATGCCCACGCTGCCATCAGAAAAGTGACATCAACATGGACAAACTGCCCACACTTCTCACCCTGGGTGCTATAAGGAGCAAAGTTATAGCAGTGATATGGTCTTAAAAAGCATAAGTGAGACTGTGAGAATTTAAACAAAATTAGATATTTACGGCACCCCGGGAAGGGTGCATGGCACACTGTGTCTCTGACACAGGGCAAGGTGCAAGGATACAGTTACCGAACAATGTCAGGACAATGAAGTAAATGGAGGAGAACATCCCCGAGCGGACGCCGCCCTGCGACTCTATCCCGTGGTACATCACTGCGTTCCAGTCTTCCCCCGTCAGGATCTGCACAGCATAATTCGAGAGAGAAGAAGGAAGGGTGACTCCAAGGAAAGACAAAATAGGGAGAGTCGGGGAGGAGATAGCCAGCTTGGTGCAATCCAGAACTGGTCTCTGGGGGGAGGAAAAATGCATGAGCACATTAGTGTGGCAGACTGCAGTGTTGGACATCAACCCCCCAGCCCTGGATGGTCTCACCCTGGGCTGGATGCAGCTTTTTTCCTCTGGCATGGGCTGAGGAGGGGTGAGGACCGCTGGTGAGGGAAGAGCGTTGCCCTGTTCCTGCCCTCTCTTAGTTACATGCCTGCTGCCCGCCTCTGACTGCAGGTTCCCCTGAAGCCAGAAAAAGTTGTGTTCCAACACTTCACCCGCAGCAAAACTCCTCCCTCCTCTCCATTTTTAAGTCATGCAGAGATACCAGCTTTCAACAGCTCCACACACATCATTCCCCACAGACCTAAGAAAACTCTGACTTCTAAGCCCACCGTCCTGAGCGGGATCTCTGCCAGCATCAACTCCTTTGATTCACTTCATACAGCAAGGGTTTGCTCAGCTCCCCCCCAACCCACACACACTACACGCTCTGAGTGACGATGTAACTGGAGAAACTCTTGCAACTCCCTTCCACTATCCCTCTACCCCTCCGGGCTGCAGACAGCTTTGCATGTGGACGTTACTCCAAATGCCAGGCACCGGGCAGCACAACCACGGCAAGGTTTGCCAGGTGGCTGCACCACAACGGGTTCTCCGGGTTTCCCACTTACCCAAGCTACAAAGACCCTCCACCACCCCGATAGTCACAAACCACAAAAAAACCCCTAAGCAGAGGCAATAACCAAATTCGTATGATTGAGGACAGATGAGGGTAGCTTGAAGGGGACTCTGCTCCTCTGGCGTCACTGCACAGAGGCGAGCGCAGCCGCAGCCTGGCTCTGCAGAGCTGTCCTGGCTGAGGGCTCTGGATGCTGACCCGGGGCTAATTAGCAAACACATGAATAATAGAAAAGTTAATCATAATAAGTGAAAAACATCTAAGACTCAAATAAGCCTTGTCATGCTAGATGTTAATTTTGCACCACTGAATTTCTTGCCATGCCTGCTCTTCACCAGTGACTGTAACACAGCCACAATTTGGGCAGATCAGCGCTTCATCTGCCTGCCATGGCAGAGCCGAAGGACAGTCACTCTGAGTACACTAAAACATGCCCACTGGGATGCGGAGCTCAAATTCCTAAATAAGAAACTGTCTTTGTGTTTAGTAGAAGAAAAAAACAAAACCAACATGATGCATGTTGTAGTAACCAAGTCCCATGTGCATACAGCGTGCTCAAAGTGACTGCAAATTCCAGACTAGTCGCCAGACGCTGACAGAGAATTTCTTCCTGCAGGGTCGGTGCTGATGACAGCAATAGGCTAAGAGCAAGTATAGACACAAGGACATACAGTGCAGAACACAAACTTGGATCCTAAACGCAGAATCTGGTCTCAGATAACTCAGAGAACAGAATTCAGAGCCCAAGCCTAACCCACCCCACTGGAGTTACTCTGGATTTACACCAGAAACTTTGAACCAGGGTATTGGGCTTTCAACTCTGGCACTCCATCACACAAAACACTATTCACAAACTTGCCTTCACATCATTTCCATGAATTCAAACTGTTCCTGCTTTCTGGGAATAACCATAAAGTGATTTCTGTTCACGCAAATGTTCGTGGAAAGGGAAACCAGTGGGAACACTTCTCTGCCCTGCAGAAGACCAGGGTTCACAGGTATCACAAGTTACAGGCTGCACATAACAGTCCAGCAGGCTGGTGTCTAGGTTAAAAAAATCCAACCAGATTATTTTGGAAGTCAAACAAAAACTTTAAGAAAAAAACCGAAACAGTTTATGTAACTTTTGCAGAGAGATGGATACTCAGAACTCACCGGCGTGCCTGGGCAGAGCTGAGGATGTTCTCTGAGGCTCTGGCAAGAGGATGGACACTCTGAGCTGGTGTCCTTCCCACTGCTGGTGCTGTCACTCATCAGCTGGAGGAATTACTTAAGCAATTAGGTAGCAGCCCTCGAGGAGCAGAGCACATGCAGTAAATAAGAGTCTTTCTGCTCTATAAAGTCTCCATTTATGGATGCTATAAGAACTTCTTGCTACAGGAGAGGAAAGGACAGCATTGCGGCTGCAGAGGGGCACAAGCAATGAGGACTTTGGAGTAAGGTGAAGCCCAAACTTTTTGTTTTTCCCTGGGCACAGAACTGCTTTTGGCTGCCCCAAATGAATACTTTTTTCAGTGCAGCTCAGCATTTAATGCTTCGGCTTGGCTGAGGAGCCATCAGGTGATGGAATAAAAAAAGCTTTCAAGACGTATTGTGAAATCTTAATGGATTTCTGAACACCTTAGCAGTGGGAGACGCTCAGCTGCAGAGGATCAGTACCCCTCCATTTCAAAGGGCTATCCTGAAAGTGAGGTGCTTTCCTGAAGAACCACTGGAGCAAATGCAAAATCATGTCAGCTTAGTGTCCTATCTCGCAGGCAGGTCAGCAAGGGCAGCCAGGGCACTCAGACACCAAACCAAAGCCAGCTCTGCTTCCCAAGCCTCAGCAGGTGCCCATCAGCAGAGCTGAGGCTTCGTCCCATCCTGCCACCAGGACTCCTCATCTCCTCCACCGGTGATTGGCTTCTCAGCAGCCACCAGCGCACAGTTCTTTGCGTAGCAGCTCTCTGGGAGCAGAGCATGTGTAGTTAACACAGGTCTTTCTGCTTTATAGAGTCTCTGCATGTTGTACATGCTTCCAGCTCAGCGACTGCTGGAACGGGGAGATGCAGCTATTTCTTTTTCATGTGTATATAGATAGATGTGAATATATATAGTTTGCATTTGTATTTTGTGTATACAAACAAATTTTGTGTATACACAGCTCGGCATTCGGCTCACAAAGACTTTCTTGGGAGCCAGGAGTCAGAGAAAAACGCGTGATGCTCTTTGAAGTGAATTTAGGGAGAGCAGGGCTCGGTTGCACCCAGTGCTGAGTTCAGCCAGCTGCCAGGCAGACAAAATATGTCCTGGGAGCCGCGTGAGAGAGGACCGTGACCCAGCCAGGACTGCTGAAATAAATGGGGCTAAGGCAGGCTGCAGAAGACTTCATTTAAGACTGCTTGTTAAACAAAGAATCTCCAGAGAGGTTAGGGATGAACAGGCCGTATCCGACTATTATATTTGTTCAACACATTGAATGTGTTCACTGAATGACACCACCCTGCCCATTCGAGCAGCAGCCAGACGAGCCTGCTGGCTTGCCTCAGTTTATGGGAGACAAAGGTTAGAAGAGACTCCAAAGCCCATATCGAAGAACTGTTGACGTGGTATTTGCAATGCAAGGAAGGATGGGGGGATGGATTGGGAGCAGAGGTTCCCGAAATGCCTCTGTGAGGCTGTTCTGAGATAATTTGGTGTTGATGGGCTTTGCGGGTTTTAATTCGTAGCTCTGCCATTCTAGACAAACATCATAAAACCCACAGTGTTTTCCTTCATCCCGCAGCCACTATGTTACAGGGGTATTTATTATCTCAGAAATAGAAAGGAAATATTTCAGCTAAGTATTCTCAAAAGACAGCTATAGTCCCAAAGCAAAATAATATCAAAATTTCCAGATGCTCATATCCGGAGCCTGACTCCGGTTCAGTTCCGGCTTTGTGGCAATACCTTTACGGTTCTGTAAGCCCTTTCTTTGATGAGTACTAAAATACTACGCAAATACTAATCTACCACGATTTGCAATATCCTGCGAGGTAAGCAGTACTGAACCTGCTTCACATCTGGAGAGAAGCAATACTCACACAAAGCTGCTTAGGCAGAGGTCACAGGACACATTTTCTTTTAGGCTCTTTTTCTGTTTTAATCCAAAAAATGTCATCAACCTTCTTTCCCCACCCCTGCCCCCATTTTGGGATATGATACTGAAATACAGAAGTCAAGCCTTGCCGAGATCTAGCAAAGTTCGGAGCTGGGGTCAGCTCTCAGCTCGAGCCCACATCAACAACTTGTGTAGGATGACGCTACAAATGCAGGGTGGTCTTCCACGGACCCGAGAGCATTACCTGCACATGGAGCAGGGTGCAGCATCCCCAGCTCTCTACCGAAACACCTGAAATAACTGTTTTACAAAAGACATGGAGACAACAGCTGCAAAACTAGGCTCTTCAATCTGAGCGTTGCATCTGCCAGATTCTTCCCCCACCACACGAACTTGCTCAAGGCTGATGCCTCTTTCTGTGCTCCCCCATTGACTGTGATTCTTATCCAGTGTTATCTTATCTTGAGCTATTACCGTGCAAAATGCTACGTTATTTCCTTACTGCCTGGAGCTAGCTCAGGCCTCTCTCCTCATTAAATTATGGCATCCACAGAGCAAAGTGAAACAGGTCAACCATGCTCTCGCTGTCCAGGATTTCGAACCGGACAATTTACGCAGCAGGGCACATGCAAGTGCTGCCATTGCAACGCTAGGCAGGGGCCGCAAAAGACGACAGCCTGGGCACCCACAGCCTTTAAGCTCAGCACAGAAATGGCTATTTTATTAATATTTTTCTCCCTAGAAAAAAAAAAATCTTTTGTCCTCGTTTTCCTTAATTTCACAGCATGGATTTTTAATGGTGCATTAATTGGTCAGTGTGACAAAATAAATGAGAAGGAAGAACTTCCTCTTTCCTAAATTCCATGGAATTTTGGAGACCTCATTAGTCCCCATAAGCAGGAAGATATGCCAGGAATTTATTTGCCAATGCTCACTCAGGACAAGGGATGGCTTTACCTGGAATACTGTGAGGATGGCAGCAGGAAAGGTATCGAAATTCGTGGTTGGTGTTTCATCTTGGAAATTGAATCTAGAGAGGAGCAAGACATAAAAACAAGAGCAGTAAGGGGGACGAGAAACTCTCCTGCCGTCTCATAATACCCTGTAACCCAAGTCAGAGAGAACATTTGTTCCACCTGGCAATAACACCCCAGGCAACCACAGTGGGGAACACGGCATCTCTGAGAAGATGTTTAACAGAACTATTAGCAGAAACTCAATTTTATTCATGGAGAAAATTCTGATACTTTGAAATTAATTTTCATCCTTAATTAAAAAAAACCAATCAAAATCTCAAACACTTTTTGTGGAACAAAACATTTCAAGAAATTGTTGTTCTCAAGTGTAAAACTCAAAATTGAAATCGCCCTCTTAGTAGGTTATTTAATTTTAATTTAGAAAAAAAATAGTGGTTGATTATAAAAAAAGTTATTTCATTTCAAAAATTATACTAAAGTTTGAATGGTGACACTGTGATAGTTCTTTTCATCACAAGCTGTTTTCCAGCGGAAAAATATTCAAAGTAAAAAAGAAGAGAAGCAAATCAAACAACTGTTGCTCTGGCTGTGAGGGAAAGAATTTGCCTTTCCCCTCACAGCAGCAGAAGCGCTGCCTCCCTCAGCCCTCTTTCCAAGGTCTGAGTGTACATGGGGACTATGGAATGACAGAGGAGCTGTGAATTATAGTAACCAGAAAGAATTCAGCTCCAGGAAAAACATCAGAACAGGAACTGTTCTCCTACAAACCAGAGAGCACAACTCAGAAGCCCAGAAAGACTGACATCTGCACCAACGACGTGAATATCTTAAGGCCTGCAGCCCCTCTCCCCCTTGGGTATTGCTTTCAGATTACCCCCAAAAGGACAATGGTTAATTAGACTTACTGTCCTCCAAAGAGCTGCATCCCCAGCAAAGCAAATACCACAATGAACAGGAACAGCAGGAAGAGCAAACTGATGATGGACTTCATGGAGTTCAGCAAGGAGACCACCAGATTCCTCAGGGAATTCCAGTACCTGCATTGGAGATTGGAACAGCCAAGAGAGAACATTAGCAAAGAGCTTTTGGTGAGAAACTAATACGACCTATTTTCTTAAATAAAAAAAAAAAAAAAAAGAATGGAATGTCAGGGAATATCAGCATCTTTAAACTCCCCTCTATGATAAGAAAATACAGCTCACTGAGGGGCAAAATCTCCTGTAGCATCTCAAGGGCAGAGATGGTCACCTCAACACATGTGTACCCATGCAGAGCAGTCATCTGCAGTGAAAGTGTTCGGTTTAATTTGTCCTGTAATCCCTTTCCTGGTATACATTTCGACCTTTCTGTATCTTCTAATGCAGCATGGCAGTCAGCAGAAGTGTCAAAACCAGGGACGTATCAATATCACCAAGCTGAGACCGAACATGGGGGTGGTGAATCCCTCCCTTCAGAACACGATTCAGGAATAAACGGCTCGTTTCCACCAGGATGTCTTTGCAGCGTGTGCTTCCAACTTCGAGTGCCCCGAGCTCAGTATTCATGTGTGAGTGGACTCACACTCCCGCATGTTTAAACATTTCTGTAGACATTAAACACGCATATTCATGCACAGCAACGCCTTCAGGGTGGGGCAATTCAGCCACACCATTTAAGCATCCAGGACCGAGCAACCGCCTTGGAGAAGGAAAACAAATTCGGGACATTAACTACAACATGGGAAGAGGGAATGGCTCAGCCCAAATCCTGACTGACACATCCAAGTCGCATCTGGCCAGACCCTGCAGTTCGTTTGCTTTCATCTTCACCGTCCCCCGAGACAGCTCCGGGCACGCTCGCAGACAGGCACGTCGAGTGACGGCGGGCCGGGGAGGGTGCTCAGAAACAGCTCTGTTTCCTGGCTTTATTGCCCTGCTGAGAACACGCAGGAAGCATTTATATTAGGGAAACTAATGAATCAGAAAATGCAGAAAGAGCTATTAAGCAGAGGGGTTCTTTGACAAGCTCCTTTTGGACAGACAGGCATGCAGAACAACTGGAGCAGCAGTGGGAAATGAGTGATTTACAGCCATTTCACCTGTCCTCTGTTAAAAGTTTTGAGTCTGAAACCATGGGGGGAAATTTTTTTCTTTTCCTCCAGTGCTGTCCCTTGTTTCCACCAGCTGGTGCTGGAAGCTGCCATCCAGGGGTCACTCCTCACAGCAGCATGCTCTGCCATCCCGTCCCGTGTGTCCTCCAGCTGTGGCTTGGGGACAGACCCACACCCTGAGCCGCTTCCGGCAGCGCAGCTGTGGGCATCCAGCAGCAGGAAGCCCATGGATTCCTCTCATCTCCTGATGGGGAGAGATGCTCAGAGCTTGAGTCAGAAGAGCAGAAATGCCATCCTTCTCTTTGCCTTCATTTTCCTCCTTGTCCTTCCCCCAGATGTAGCTGGGAGAACCAAACCACCCCACGTTTCTCTGTGCCAAGGATGATACAGGCACATCCATCCCCGGAAAAGCAGGATCTTGCACTCCCACTGCACCAGTTCCAAGAAAAGTTATGTCCATAACACAGTGACAAAGGTTGTAGGGGAAACTTTGGTTGTTTGGGAGAATATCTTCAACTGAAAAAGTAGCAATCAAACCTACTCCTGGTCAGCTCCTAAGCCAAAGGGGCTGGGCTGCTCTCCTTGGGGAGGGAGGAAGGGTTTGCCTATCACACGGCTCTGCCATGCTTGACACGATGGCTTCAGGCAGAATCTGCCACAAGCAAGGGGTTCACACCTCGCAGTTAATACAACTGGACACAAAATGCATGTGGAGGCTCTGGCTTGTCCTGGAATAGCTCAGCACCAAATCCTGCCTGACTAGAGAGTGCCAGGATATAATGAGGAATTGCATTTCTACAGATGCCAGCCCCCATTCAGTTCTGTCATAATGAAAAGGAAAACATGTGAAGCTGTTTTCTCCTTGTCCTCCTCCCTGAATTTTAGCCCCTCTTAGGCTGCATCCCCTTGTAGTGCATCCTGCTGTCACCTGTCAGCCCAGCTGTAAATTAACTTTTTAATTTTCACATTGCTGCAGTCTCACTGATTGTCTGCAGTCTCACTGATTGAGGCCATATGAATCAAAAGGTCTCATACCACCAAATATTCAAAGCTGCAGGTGGACTGCAACTGGCTTCTGTTAAACACAGAGGCAAAAAAAAAAACCCAGATCAGGAAGCTTCAGAGAAAAATTGCTATGAAAGAGCCAGAAAAAGGGAAAAAAAAAGAAAACTACTGAGGGTCAGGGTGCTTTCACAGTAAAGACTGTAACAGGAGTGGGTGGGCAGCAATCTGCCTTGTGCCATCACTTTGGTACCTCTCCCTGAGTCACGCTAGGACTGCGCTGTGTGGCTCAGGCACTGAGATATCGTGGCCCAGCACAGCTGAGACCCCCCTGCCGGGTGAGCTGAAGGGGACCTGGCTTCTGCTAACACAATGTCAAATCAGGTGAAAAATTCACATAGTTAGGTCAAAAGAACTTCAGCGTCAGTGAGGTGAGAATTTCACTCACTGTCTGAGAAGGAGGACAGCACTTGTCTTACTCCATGACTTTCTTTGTTAAGTTAAATCTTGGGCTTCATCTCTTTATTAGTTGGCTAAAACTCTGAATAGTCAGAAGTCACAAAAAGATCCTTTGAACTTGCAAAAAAGTCCAGAGTTTTAAAAAGTACATCTTGCAATCAGATACACTAAATCTCAGTAGTTCTGGATAAAATTAACTGCTGAAAATGAATCGCTATGAATTTGCTACAAAATCTGGAGTTTTCCACACACAGGATCAGTGCGAATGTAGACTAAGAGATCTTTCGTGGGCAGGTGCCCACCTCTTTCGCTGGACATGGACAGAACTTCATGCTTCGGACCCCTTTGTCCCACAGTACAGCAAACGACACAGTTTCACACCCAAATCTCTGGATCTGCATGATGATCAGCAGACACAACTCACCAAACCCTGCAGAGCTCACCAAGCCCACGTGTTCGAATAGCTGCGGAAGCACCAGGTTACTTCCAGCGGCTGGTTTGTTCAAGTGGGAGAACCCACGCTTTACCTGTCTGAGGGGCTGGGTTTTATTGGAGGAAGGTGCTATTCCTCCTTTTGTTACCTCAAGCTAAGAACAAGAGAGAGATGGGAAGAGGGGAGATCTGAGGAGGTAATGGTGTGAAATGGCGAGAAAAAAAAAATAAGGTGGAAAACAACAGCAGGAGCACCCAAATACGTCATCGAGTTCCACACTACAACTTTGAAATCCTGCAGAAATTGCTCTAGATGGATTTACAAATTGCACAGTAGCTGCTCGCTAATGCCAGCACACAGTAACGCGACGCATAAGCATGAAAATGACTGAGAAGCTGTGGCAGCCCAACTCCAGTGAAAATTCAACTTCACTGGCTCAAGACTGGAAACCTCAGCCACTGCCAGACCAGACACAACACCGGCAGCAGCACCACACTTCACTTTGTGCCAGCACTGTGGTTCAGGCACCAGGATTTGGTATCCAGCAATAACCAGGCTCATCAAAGTAGCAACAGATAAGGACAGCGGGCAGTTGATGTGGCTTAGAAAGTAAATAAACCACTTTCTCTTACCACAAGACATAAGGGAACACCTCACAAGATTTTTGTTTTAAGCAAGCTTAAAAACAAAGAACAGAAGTCATGCAGCCCGTCACTACACTGTGGAGCTCTCTGCCCAAGGGTAGACAAAGCTGTCCTTGAGCCTGGGGGAAAGGGCTGTCAAAAGTCCTTGGGGATGCAAATTCTGGCTCAGTAACTCCCTAAACTTCTGACTGCCAGAAACCCAGATTTCCCCACCAAGGGAAGGGCAATTCTGCTTCTGCAATTTTCTTCCACTCCCCCACCCACCAGAGGCAGCGCAGGCATAGGATGCTAGGACAGACAAGACATTTGCGCCAGCTAGTACAGGGGTTTGGGAGGGGGTCATTCTGGTTTTTTGTTTGTTGTATTTTGGTTTGGGGTTTTTGGGTTTTTTTTGTTGTTTGCATTTAGGTTGTTTGTTTTGTTTTGTTTGTTTGTTTTTTTTACAAGTATGGAAAGCACTACTACTTGCCATGGCACTGGCGATAAAACTTTCATACAGTCCTAAAAGCCTAATGTGAGTGGAAAATGAGCTGCACTTACTTTGTTACTTTGAAAATCCTCAGCAGTCGAAGCGCTCTCAATACGCTGATGCCAAATGAGGTACCCGGTTTCACTGCAGCCCAAATAACTTCAAATATACTTCCCACGATGACCTGCAAGAAGAATTCATTTTACATAAGCCCAAACTTCTGCTTAGTTCTTTGTGGTTCTGCTAGAGAAAATGAGGAGAGAACAAGAATCAGAGCTTGGGCTGCAATGGTTTTTTTACTGAGGCTTCAGCAAAATCATGAATTAGCCAACAGCACTGCAACTTTTCGCAGTCCAGCCTAAAAAAGGGCAATTCCTAGAAGGAGGACAGACGCACAGGGAGTCACAGATAGGAACTTCTTGCTTTCTTCTCTAGCAAGTGAACTACCTAAAAATAACCTGTTTTTGAAGGACACCATGATTCTTTGTTATTCACCTCTACACTGGCTCAACTACAAAAGCCAACACTTTACTTTCCCACTCCCTGCACCTGGTCGGTCCAGCCTGGAGCGATGCAGGGGGACACTGCCTCATCCTCTCCTGCCTATCAGAAGCACCAAAAGTCTTCACCCACAACTGAAGAACAGCTAAATATTAACTCTGGGCAAAAGCTACCAGAAACTTCTGCCAGCTGAGAGTCTTTAGGAAACCAATTAAGATAATAGCTATTAACAGATCTTGCAAAGCCTCTAGCATGCACCTCCAATAGTCTGCCAGCCCCTCAGCTTAAGTTATTGAAAAAATTGTCCTCAATCAAGGTGGTTTTTTAAGTTTTGTTTTGTCTGTTTGTTCGTGTTAAGGCTGGCAGGAGAATTAATGTCAAGTGATAATGAAATCTTCTATTCAAACCTTTATTACAGAAAGGACAAAATAGTAACGGGTTAAGCACAACTGGAAAGGGGAATTACGCCAACACAGGTTACTGTGTGGTTAATAAGAGAAGACAGGCATTTTGCTGCCAATTGCTGTTATTACTCGCTTTAACCTAGCATTTCAGAGCTCCCGTGGACTGTGGCCCCCAGTTGCGTGAAACACATCATAAACACATTATCACTGGACCCCAGTGAGCAGCTGGTTTGTGTTGTGAGAAGGAGTGCTAATGGGAAGGCAGGGCAAGCAGGGCTGTGTCCAAGTACCTGAGCAGTGCTGAAAACCCTTTTCACAAACAGAAACCTGGGTGTCTTTTGAAAATCACAGCATTGCTTGAAGCTGCTCTGAAAGAAATGCTGCACCCTGAGCTTCAAAAAAATGTAGTGGGAAAGGGAAACACACAACAGTTTCTCATCCAGTTGCTCCCACGACAAAAAGAAGGAAATAAAATTTCTCTCCTGCAGTCTATCAGTCTTGGGAATCCCTCATGAATCAGCAAAAACCTTTCCTTAGACCCTCCACATGTTGCACTGCTAATTAATTTTCCTGGCATCTCAGCATGGCCTCCTGGGAGCTGTTTCACATGAGACCCCACTGGACTGTTTCTCCCAAGACTGATGTTGCTCTGATCTGTTGTTTCTGCATTTGAACAGCTTCATCTGGATGGTTTGTCAAACTAAACTGACTAAAGACCCGTGTGATATTCCAGGGGGGGTAAGTAGCTGAATTAGTTCCAGGGGCTGGAAGGTGGGTGAGGAGGAAGAAACACAGCTATAAGTACCATCCCAGCGGATTCTCTGAAGGAGGAGAAATTAGAAACAGATAACAGCTTTACCTCCTGGGAAACACTCGGCAAAGCTTATTGCCAGTGCTGCATTCACCATAGCATGACACAGAGAGACCTGGTAGGTTTATCTCTTGCTTAATGCAAGCTTCTACATCACCTGCCCATGACTATCAGGTACCAGCTCTTCTTGTTGTGGAAGGAGAACCCTTGATACAAGAATCCAGGGAAGCTGGCAGCCAAGCTGGCTGCAGTTCAGAGCCTACTTGAATCCATTGGTGAAGGACAATGATCTAGTGTCTGCCTTGTTTGCATTGTCTAATGACAGTGATACCCTTAAAAGCCTAATTAAGCAATATTTCTTGGCATGCAAATGTTTCTGACTCAGATTACAGAAGCTGGGTCTTTGGGCAGGCGCTGAATTTAGTGAAAGCTGGATGTCAGCCCCCTTGTATTCTGCGGGCACACTCTTCAACCCAGCCTTTGCAGGACGTCTTTCTAGTACAGTTACACTCTTCCGTGAGTTGGCTGCCTTCAGCTGCGGGGAGCCTCTCTGCCCCTCAGATTAGGTGTCAACCCTGAATGTGCAGACATCCAGTCATCTTACATTATTCGTGTTATTTGCATTCTGGTTTCCTCTCATGATAGCTAAGAGTCTGTGCATTAATTATCCTTTGGGCTACGCAGCCTGAAGGAGCAGCACAATGCATTTCAACGCTTGGAGCCACTGCCAGCTGTGGCGGACACCCCAGAGAGGAGAGCCCCACACTTGGGGCAGCCTGATGCAGCACCTCAGTCAGTTGGACACAGGTGATTCTTGGGGTGGCTGGTTTAATCTGAAAGTCTGGTTAGCTCTGAGCTTTCCTTTTGACACCATCAGAAAGAGAAGCTAGCTTTAGCTGTACTCTTGGATCTAGGAGTCGTCATTTACCAAAGGTAAAAATACCTCCTACCTTGTGGGAGCAGTGTTGAAGAGGGGATTTTAGCCCCATGGGGGAGAAGAATCACCCCGAGCATTTCGGCAGATAAAGACTAGAAACAACAGACTAAATCTTGGAGAGAAGGGCTGGATGATGGGTACAATGAACTGAACTGTTTTCCCCTTGCTTGTGGCAGCGTCATAAGCTTTGTATCTGCTTTGAGAAAGAAAATTCCCAGACCATTTCCCACTCTGGGATGCAGTACTCAGCCCAACTAAAGATAAGGGAAGCTGAGCTAACCTCTGTGAGGACAGATTACAGCCTAATAGCTTTTAATGAATAAATTAACATCTGCATGCAATGTTCTTTGTTACATGGAGTCAAAACTGGCCCCACTATTCGCCATTTAATGCTATAGTTTTTGCAGAAAGGGGAGAGCCTATACTTTTGTAATAAAAGGATGTAAGTTATAGCCTTTCTGTCACCTAATTGTGTGTTTAGACTTCTACTTCTGAGCACTCATGTCTGAAAAGTGCTGCCTGTGTATCTTGAGGTAAAGGCCATTAAACTGATGATAGGGGAGATGAGCAGTAAGATGCATGGGGATTTTTTTTCTTTCAATCACCTCATTTAAATGGGAGAGAGAATCTCTCAGTAATCAGAGCATTTACCGGTGCCGATGCTGCGAACACCCTGCAGCTCACCGAGGAAATGAAATCCCCAGCTGTCACATTTCTTCAAGAACGATGATAACTAGGGGAAGCTTAATGTGTTTCACTGCAGCTAATTTATACAATGACTGCTCCCCACAGAAGACACGCTTACAGCACCGTTTCCCATGGATTTCCACACTCACACTTAAGCGCCCAACCCCATTCAGTGATGGGAGAGCCACACACTTCGTCCACACAGCTGAAGCCTACTCACCCCAAAGTCAAAGCAGTTGAATGAAGAGTGGAAGTAATTTCTTGGCCCCAGTCCATACATCTTTAAAGACATCTCAGTAAGGAACAGACCCAGAAAAACAAACTCTGCGAAATCTGGAAATGGGAAAAGAGGTTAAATGAGTCCACAAGACCTTGGTAGGCAGATCTCTTCATGTGGGGAACAACGGTAATTTTTCACAACACAGACTGTCTCCTGCCAGAAGAAAATCCCTTTGCAATGGCAAACGAGACCCCGAGGACAGTTTTGCATAATTATTTCTATATGCACATGAGCTGTATTCAGCCTTCAACACCTGTGAAGGAAATGTTTCATGTGTACTGCAAGAAGGTTGGTATGAGCACTAAATAATACTCTTATCTTTGTAAAGGAACTTCAAAAGAAAGCTCTTGAGCTAGTAATTCTAAAGGTCTAATTTAATTGCAGCAGTAACGTTTTGCAAATGTACATTTGGGACTTCTGTACCTACATGAGATGGGCACTTCTGGGAGCGGGGTGCGAGCTTTTGTAATATCCTCTCATGACAAAAATACCTTCGTACCTGACAGAACTGCTGCCTCCGAGTACTCATATTCAGAGGTGTTGTGTCTACTGTTAGCAGATAGTCACATTTCTTTTTCTTATGCCTGTATAGCCATATAACTATGGAAGAGCAAGTTCTGTTTCCTTCTGCGTCACATATCACAGGCAAAAGCTGTGAAGCTTTTGATGGGAAAATGTATCACTTATGTTGAAAGAAAGGGTAGAAAGAACATAGCAGATCAAGTTTTTAGGACTTGAAGTTACAGAAAACACTGCCGTTGGCATTTTAAATCATGCAAGTTTAGATCTGGAGGCCAATGAGCAACAGAAACAATGGAACGTACAAACACAGACATGAAAAGGGCAAAAACTCTCTACACTACCAAAACAAACAAAACAGCATAAGGCAAACCCCTCCCTCTAGAGAAAAGATGAGGAAAAGAATCAAACTTCAAAGGGTGGAGAGTAATCCCATTGCCTAGTGCACTACAGAAGGTTCTCGGATGCTGTAGCAGCGCAGATGCTACTGGAGAGTCATCTTCTGCAATTTCAGTTTTATGATTCCAGGAATGATACAGACAAGATGGTGCCAAACTCTGCACAAAGGTGCACACACAGAGACAAGGGGCAATGGATACAAGCTGCAGCAAGGAAAATTTGCACTAGAGAATGCCAAATGCCAGTTGCTTTGGATACCTCCTACAGTGTGTGACTTCAGCTAATGAGTGTGGGGAGAGAGAGGAGGAAACGAGGGTCCTTTCAGACTGCATGGCTTTCACTCCACTCACTGTCTCACACTTCCATACTGAGTGAACGCGGCTGGCCCAGGTCCATCTCGCATTGCTGCTTGTCTTTTAAAATTTGCTTGACAAATACAGTTTTAACTATCAAAAAATAAAAAGGGGTTTTAAATTTTAAATGAAAGGCAGTCATGAAATATCATGGGCATAATGTTAATTGAAATCCAGTATTAACTAGACGAGACAGGTTTTATTAACATGTCAGTGAGGAGCCTACAAGGACACTTTTGCCAATATTTGCAATAGGGGAGCAAATAACAGGCGGGTGTTGATTGCACCGTGTAACCTACCCTTCCTTGGAAATAGGAGCAAAGTTGTTAAAGCAGGCAAGGGCAAAATGTTCCCATTTGAGAAATAAGATGATGAAGTATGAGGTCTGCAGACTTCTCAGCCTTTTTCCTAGCAAGAGGCAGGCTGCGTCCACGGGATCTCAGCACCCATGGGAAGGCCTGGTCACATGCAGGAGCAGCACACCTCCCGCTCTGTTTGAGCCTGGAACTTGCTAGGAGAAGCACGTTTACATCTGCAACACTCTACAACTTTTCTCTCCTTCCTGGTATCAGATGCAGCTGCTCTGCGAGCAAACAGTTGTTTCCAGCACAAGGGATCCCAGAGTAGGGTGTTCTCCACAGTCACACTCGCAATCCATCTGACTACACAAGAGCAGGGTGTGCCAGAAAAGTGCCAGGTGAACCAATGACAGGCATGAAATGAGATGGCTGACAAGTCCAATATTATAAAAACACAAAATTTTTAAAAATCTTAGGTTCAGTAGTATCAGATTTCCTTGCAGGTAATTAAAACCATTGCAGTTATGAAGTAGTAAGAATGTTAAAATCCTTAAGAATTAATATAGCTGGCCCTCTAAATCAGAACCTTAAACTAGCTTCCAGGCCAGATTCTGAGCGTCCATGCTGCACCCTACGTACTTTGGAAATGCTAAGAAACAGAAGGCAAAACTCCCCCAGTACAGCAGATGCATCTTCTCTGGACGTGGAAGACTTTGTGCTGCCACTCTCACCTATTTCAGTGATTAGCCTAGAGGGAAAGCTCGCACCAGCGTTTGTGCTGACAAGAGTCTCTCCCTTGCTGGGAAGTTATCGCTCCCATTTTCGGTTTCACGCTCAGCAGAGCTCAGCAAGCCTGATGGTGCTTCTTGCAATTATTTCAGTGTAAAGTCTCCCTAACACAAGGACTGATATTTCAAACCAGTGCTTTGAAACTGGTGGCCTTGCTTAGTCAGCAGATAAAACTTCAAATCGCTGGGAGGGGCTGCAGATCAGACCTGCGGAAAGCACGGCACAACCTCCACCTGCTTCATGTCTCACTCAGGCAGGGACATCCTTACCCTCGTATCTATCCACCAGACTCACCTTCAGGGGTTCCATTTCAGGTATGCGCCACATTCTTTCACAGAATAACAATAAAAATACAGGTTTTAACTGTAATTTTCAGCAACAGATCTCAGGACACTTTGCCAAGACAATTACTATTCTTTTAAAAGATGAAAAAGGAGGAAAGAAACTAGGATTAATGTTCAGTCACTCATCCAGCAGAAGCATCAACAAAAATCAGGTATCAACCAGTGCAATGTTCCATCATTGGATGGATGTATCCTGCAAACAGACATGCAAAACCAGAGTATCATAGGAGAAAAAAAGCTAGCAAATGCCCTAAGTAAAACAGAATCAAAAAAACATTTAATGAAAAAAAACCCCAAACAGTAGGAAACCTTAGAAACTCAGAACATTAAAGAAACAACTTCCTTCTGCTGCTCTTGAAAGAGCCACCCAGCTTGTTCTTTCACTGTTGATGACTTCCAGCCAGAGCCGAGTTCAAAACAGGCAGCGACAGCTATATTTCAGCAGACACCGGGTGCTACACATCATACCACTATGAGGACAAGGATGGCGGCAAGGAAAACATGAACATAGTGAACTTCTTGGGCAGAAGGAATTGACTCAAAATGAATCGGCTTCTCCAGCAGACGGATCAGAAACACGTTTTTTTTTCTGATATGGCCCTGCCCATATAATTGAAAATGCAATTTCATTGTTTGGACCTCCTGGTATTCAGACCCCACATGTAATTTAATCGGCCTTAAGCAGCAGCGTTTTGTAATGTGATTTAAGGAAAAAAAGTTTGATACAAATACTCTTATTTAATTTCAAATTTGTGCTACTGGCAAAGGCCGTGCTGGGATCTTTTTGCCCCACACGTTTGAATTAGATAGTTGGCAGCTCTTTTTTTGTCAATTACCCATGGATTAATTCCATTTCTGCCCCAACTCCACATCCAATTTCATCAGGAGCAGGTGCCGAGGCTGCCAACTTGGTTTCCTCTGCTCATCCTCCTCATACATTAAACCAACCTAGAGGAGAACCTCAGCGAAGTAAAATTTCCTCCTCTTTGACAAAGTAGACGTGAAATGTTCAGCAGACAAAAATAAGTATGCTCACTTCTGCAAGCCTTTTCCTTGTATTGCAAATGCTGCATATTTATATCTGGAGGGAGATGGGTATCTACTTCAAAGGCAAATACAACATCATAAAAAAAGGCCTAATTGTACCAAATACATGGCTTGGCATCACACAGCACACGGGGAAGACATTCTCAGCCATTATGGCTAAAATACTGTTTTCAAATCACAGAATCACAGAATGTTCGGGGTTGGCAGGGCGCTCTGTGGGTCACCCAGCCCAAACCCCTGCCCAAGCAGGGTCACCCAGAGCAGGCTGCACAGGACCTTGGCCAGGCGGGGTTTGAATATCTCCAGAGAAGGAGACTACACAACCTCCCTGGGCAGCCTGGGCCAGGGCTCCGTCACCCTCAGAGAGAAGTTCTTCCTCACGTTCAGCTGGAACTTCCTCTGCTTCAGTCTGTGCCCGTTGCCCCTTGTCCTGTCGATGGGCACCACTGAAATGTTGTATTTATTGGAAAGAAGATATTCTGGATCTTGTTTTTAGACAGATGTAAATTTAGTGGCAAGTTAAGGATCACTGTAGTGCTAGATGGAGAAACACGAAGAGACCTGCTTCATGATGGGCAGCCACAGGAGAAGGGAAGCCTGAGGAGAGGGCTCCCAAGTTAAACCTTAGTGATCCAATCCCAAAATCTTCGGACCATGGTCCCTAAAGCCTGCCCCAGGGAGGCCAGAGAGCTCTGGTTCCAGCCTTCTTCCACAGCTTTAGCCACAGGAAGACCAGACCACCACCATATCTGCTGGCCTCCTGCACAGCACAGGGCACGGAGATGCATTCACCTGTTTCCACACCAGACTTACAACTTCTGCTCAAGCCATAGCATGTATTTTTAAAAGGCACAGTCCTGACTGAAAAACCCTTAACGCTGCACCTCCAGCGTGTGTGCACATTACAGATTTTGTTGGTTTGTTGTCCTCTTTGCTGAAGATGCATCTGTGCTGCCACTAGATCTCAGCAACAGTTTTCTAGGTTAGATTACAGATTTGTCTTCTGAGAGAAGCCTGCTCTTTCTGAGAATACAAGCAATGGTGGAAATTAAAGCAAACAAATAAGAATCATGGGTGGCTGTATAAATATATAGTTCTGTAGGAAACTGCAACTTGTTTAATTGAAGGTCCATGCTTTGGTGAGCAGAATAAGCGACGTATCCATGTGCAGCATGAGAAAACTCCTATTGCAATGTGGCACTGGAGTCCTTTCCACGCAGAGAAGGAAAATCTCTGATCTAATTTAGGGATAATTACAGGGTCATGAAGTATGTCCTGTTATTCACTGTACCTCAAGAATTCAAAGAATTTCTCATCAGCTCTTCCAATAAGACGAAAGAAATCCCAAGCCCCTTTCTAAAGCTCTTACAGTTCCTTTTTCAAAGCAGTTTGCAGCAATATGGAATATCAAGCAGAGAAAGCTAATCAGAGCAATTCAACAGCAGAAAAGTTAAAAGAAAAGAATAAATCAATGCAGACCCGTAGGCTTTTACCAACCATTCTTTAAGTAAAATTAATTTGTAATGTAATTAAACTTTTCCCCAGAGGGACAGGTGTAATTGAATTAGAGGTGCCTGGGTAGGGTTCCAGCCTTTAGCGGATCCTCCCAGACTTTCGCACACTCCTCTCCCACTGCTACAACTCACAACACTCCTCCCCAGTTCGTTTCCAAGCACATTCCATGAAACAACATAATTAGAATCGGCTATTTCTTTCTTGCTGTACGTCGAATCAGCCAAGTCCTGCTCCTCTGTAGTGAAGTTCACTCATCACGGATTAACTTCAAAGCCATTTTAAAACTCTGTCACTCTTACAGTTAAAGGATTTTGCCAGGTATTTCAAGGAGCTGTTTGAAATCCCCTGGTTTTGTGATATGATGTTCTGCCTATATCTAATGGATTTGTGCATGAATCTTGGGCAGCACAGGGCTTTCCAGGAGCTCTCCTCCAGGGCTGAACCACAGCGGGGCTCGTTCACCAACATGTTTGCTGCAGGGCTGATCGGGATGGCTGCGGTTCAGCACATGCAGGAGTGAGAGGGGCCAAGCCCAGTCTTACCGTGGCAGCAATAAAGAAATAACCAGTTAGTCCATGCAAAGACCCATGTACCATAAGGCATAAAATATTCCCTGCATTCAGTATTAAACTATAGATTAGTAGGAAAGACCATACTGTGAAAACTATACCATCCCCCAGGAAAGCAAGCAGAAACCTTTAGGTCATCACCAGTGCAAAGACAGGCATGAATACAATACTACAGCTCGTCACCGTGAAAAGCTGGGAGGGTTTGGAGGTATGGGACTCTTACGATTTAAGAGGTTGAACTTGGAAGCCATTTCAGTAGACCACTATTAGAAGCTCTTTGTTCTGAAAACTACATTAAAATAGGTTTCTTCCCAGAGTTTCTATTACACTATGCTGTAAGACCGAGCAGAGACAACTCTCCCCAGAATGAGCGCATGGCACCTCTGCTTCTCATTTTGGGAAGAACTCTCTCTGAAAAAAGAAAAAAAAACAAAACAAAACCATCAACCCCACCACCACCCTAAATCTTAAAATTTCTGTGATGATGATTCATTCTGCATCTCTGGCTTTTATTCTCTGTGTCACAGTTGTTAATCTTGTACCACTCTGTTTAAAGACCCAATGCTTATACCTAATCAAGAACATCTACAACGCCTGTGATTCCTGAGATACTCAGCTTCGGCTGTGACCCACGTCCGTGTTGCCCCTCACCTGTCACAGCGGTGTTTCTAGCAGTGTTTATCTGTAGCCATTAGTATTTCTTTTAGTGAGTCTAAGGAACTGGCTTGTGAAACACCTGCCCAGGTGTTTCCTCATTGACAAAGGACACTCCTGTCTCACAGTAAATAGCAGTGCAATTCTGCAAAGACATACAAAGGGCAGATGAGACACAGGAGAGCACCTATGGCTGGGAGGATGCTGAGGATTTAACTCCCGAGAACACATAGTTCTTTGGGGTTTTTCTGACTTTCCCATGAAAAGTAACTCAATGGGATCACTATTTCTTAGCCAGGTGGTACCCTAGCACCAAGAAATTAAATTATGCTACCCATACGCATCTTCTGAAACTAATTCACAATATTGGATTTATGGACACATCCAGTGCTCCTGAAAGAAGGATCCACCCCAAACCCTGATCCCAGACACAACACAATTTCAACCTTCCCTCTTTTTTTGTCTTCAGCTAAGGTAGGTTGGGAACCTAATTTGCGGCCTCCATCCCAGATATGTTTCCCACCTGGAGGCGTACCTTTAATTCTAATCCACAGAAACATCACTTCCAGCTCTCATATGAACATTAAGTAGAAGTTGCCAGCTCACAGATTTCTTAACGTTCTTTCAGAAAAGTTACTGCATAAGGTCTTCCTGAAACTGAGTTTAGAAACCTGAAGCCTTCTTTTTTGAGTTGAAGGACTTAAAGTGTTTTTTTCTCTAGACATTTAGTCCTAATTCAAGGGGAAATCCTAAGCCTCAAACTTCTAATTACCCTGCCAATCTAGCTTATTATTTCCTCTGTTAAATTTAGGAAATGAATAAGCAAGACTGACTTCTCTGCTGTATAGTCCGTCTCTCTTCAGTCTAAATCTTGGGGGGGGCCGCGCTGAAAGAAATGTCTGTCTTCTGCATCTTTCATTAACAGCTCCAGTTACCTGGTGGTATTAAATGTTTCAGCAAACATTAATAAGGAGACTTTTGAAGTCAGAGCGGAGAGTATTCTTGACCTCTTAGGTCTGTAAAAAAACTTCAAAAGTTTTCTTCCTTATAATAAGGTAAGGCTTGAGGATTTCAGACTAGAAATGTTTAAGTATCTAATTTATACAGAAATCAAGGATAATTAGGTAGATAAGCATCTTTAATGATCTAAGCCAAAATTGTTAAGTCAGACTGTTTGAAATATTCTGCATTTTTTCCCTAGTCTTCTATTCTCTTGCTTCAAAAGTTTTCCTTAACAAATTCTGAGCTAGCCACATCTAATTATCAAGTACTAAACCAAACATTTGTTCCTGGCTGTTTAATAGATTCCGAAGTGGCCAAAGCAATAGCTCTGTCTCCCAGAAACAAACTCTCCATCTCTTCCTTTCAGAAGAAAAAATTTGCAGTGTCACACTGAGTGCCACCATACACCTATCTTACCCATTTCTACACGTTTTCCAGCTCTAGGAATCATAACCTACAACCTTCATTAAAATAAACAAAAAAGGTCTGTCCTTCACATTCCACATTTTTTTAAAACGGGCTTTGTGAGCAAGTCTGCTACCTCAGTGTAACACTGTGATGTGTAAAGGCTCTGACTGCAGACAGCTGCCTTCGTTGATTATTCAGTGCAGGGTAGAACAATATGCAATTAAAAAAAAAAAAAAAACCCAAAACAGAAACAAAACACACTCCAAAAGCACTTCTAGACTGTCTGAAGTTCAAACTGATAGGTGACCAGAGGAACCAAGCTAAAATAAAGCTTTTGCACACATATAATCTTATGTATGGTATCATTTCTATCACCACTCACATGTTTCCACAGAAGGACATGAGCTGCAAAGTGGCATGAAATCTGCAGTTCTCTGGGCAGCTGCTGATTAAACAGAGGAATTCGCCTTTATCCGAGTATGCGGCCATTCCTCCCCATGTCATAAAGCCTGCTACAGGAAATCCTCCTGCAGTGTTACACGATTAACAAGTGGTTGAACCTGAAGTTTCAGATCACATTCCCACATCATCTCAAACCGGTATCATGCCCTGGTGGATTTTTTCTGAATGGTATGACTCCAGTACTCGAGTTACTAGAACCACACAATGCATTTCTGACCCTGCTCTAAGGCTGGCATGGGAAGCCACAAAAACAGACCTCACGGAGATGCCACAGCAGTGCTCAGAGCAATCAAAAATGCAAAACCTCGTTAGAGGGAAGGTGGAATGCCCGGTACTCACACAGCGCCGTGGTAAGCTTCTCCGGCTGGTCATAGTGCACCATCGCAACGCAGAGCGTGTTGAGGGCAACCACGCAGAGGACAATCCAGTAGAAGCTCTGAGCTTTCACCATGCGCCGGATGAAGAACCGGAACATTTTCTCTTTCCTCCTGAAGTAGGACGAGCTCTCATTCTTCCCGCTCTTCAAACTGGCACGGGCAAAAGGAGACCCTGGGACAGAAAGAGGAGTCACCACACCACATCCTGGCAGGCAAAAGGCCGGAGGACATTCCTGGACACACAAACCCTCTCCCAAGCACCAGAAACACAGCTGAGCAGAAAGCTGGGCACATTGACTATGGACTGAGCAAGGGCGTCTCGCTTGTAATGGCATTGTGAGGGATGAAGGCCAGGATTTTTAAACCTTATGAATGAATGCCCAGCTCCATCATCTAAAGAAACTGGGCTTCCAATCCCTTAAAGCAATCTTGATTGTCCCAGTTTAACTCGTAACTTTTGGGTTCCCAGTTGACTGAAGACACAGAAAGTACCAGGCACAGTGGTATCTCTACCCATGGTGTGGAGCACATCCTCTTGGAGCTGGGTAGCTGGAAATGGGAAAGCTGGTTCCTATTTCCCCTGCTCCAAGGACCAGGCAAAGATTCAGCCCTTATGCTGAATTGAGTGAAGTCTCCTTATTTTACTCTCCGACTTCATGTATTTCTACAGCAGAGGGCTCAATCTGCCTCCATGCATCGTATTTTGGGCGCAGCTACTCATTTGTATCCATTCTGCCATCTCAGCTACATTTTGAGCCCAGTCTGAAACCCTGGAAAAGAGTCAAATGTTTTAACAATAGGAAGCTGAAGGGGGAAATGATTTCTAATGTGAGCTCTCCCCCTGCGGTAGCAGGCAGTGTTGAAACGAATGATGAAAAGGCAATCTCCAGCCAGTGCTGAGGCAGGAGAAATCAGCACGTTAGCAATAAACACGTGCATCGGGAGTTCCTCTGCAACAGCCGCTGTTGCAAGCAGGGCAACTCGTGCTTGCAGCAGGTTGCCCACTACCTGTTTCATGCTGGGCCGGCACCCCTCAGAAATTGCTAACGAGCCTTGTTTCAAGATGGTTTGTGGCAAAGTCATGTGCTATTGCCCTTTCCCGTCATGGGACAGAGCCTCCCAGCAGGTAGGGCCGAGCAGGACACAGACCGTCCTGCCTTGGACCAAGCACTGTCAGACCAGATGACTTGCATGGGCTGTCCTTGGAGATGGCCGAGTTACACAAAGTGTTCTGGCTGCGGCAGCCAACTTTTTGAGTGTGCTGGCTTACATTTCAACACTTGGAAGGGATAGCAATCTCACCCTGTTTCATCCTGCAATCACACCAAACACAGCACCCATAGAAAGAATGAAGCATCCAGATGTGACAGCACTGGGTTCTCCAAACCTCACAGCTACACAAGTGTGCTGTGCCGTCTCCCCAGTAGGGAGGAAGCTCTCTGCTCCATTTCACATTTCTGGTCATCCACCAACACACCAAATGCAGAGCTGGCGCTGGCCAGGCTTTGAACAAACTCCTTGCGGAAAAGCTCGGTGCGCTGCTGTTCTGTTAGTTTGAAAATCCTCCCTTTGGCAGCTTAAAAAAAAAAGCCATACTGCTCTTCTATTGCTTTAAGACAACGAAACAAGCTAAGATGTAGGCTGCACCACATCATAACACTATTTAGCAGGTGAAGACCTCCCAGATACTCAAAAGTCGGGCTATAGTCTCAGATTTGCATGGGAACAGTCTGCTGCCCTTTCATCCCCTTTCTACTAGCTCTACTGATCTTCCAGAAAAGAAAAGCAGCAGTGTTTAAACTGATCTAAACTTAGAAAACATCCACTTCTCTGGGCTTGGCTGTCTGGCAATCAAGACGGTGTCCAGTGCCCTTTACAGCACAGAGGATGGGAAGCCAGAAGGAGCCAGCATCTCCTGCTGCACGCTGATTACTGCAGAAAGCAAGGCTTAGACTTCGGATGAAAGAAAAGAATAAATGTGCAGAACAACTCCAGAGAACACACTGGGAAGTGTTTACCACTATAGAGCTTTATAACGCAATTATAAGGCTCACTGAGGTACTTGTGTTTGAATTAAAGTGCAACGTATTCAGTCAACAGCCAGCAAGAGACCTGTCAAAGTCTCCACCACTTTGGCCTGCATCTTCATGTTGCACTCAGTAATTACATAGTTTTTCCACGCTCCTTATGCTCCCATCAGCAAGACATTATAGAAAACCATCTGAAAAAACCTTTTCTAAAAAACATTCTTCATGCATAATCTCACATATGATCTGATTGTTTATGTTATGCAGAGCTTCAGCCTTTTCAGGAGCTTGCAGAAGGATCTGCTTTATCCATTTCTTCTTTTCTGCCTTGTTCCACGTATCAAAATCAAAAACACTCTTCCCAAGTGGGTGAGCCACTCGCAGAAGGTGGAAAGCACTGCTGTTATTTTCCCTGCCATATGCTCCTGAGACAGTTCCCAGGTCTGCATCAGATTATCCACAAGTCCAGATGCTCTGTCATCCGTTGCCACCTGAAACACTGAATTCAAAGATCTGTTTGCATGGCATGGGTGCCCAGAGCCTGGAGGGACTTGGATGTGAATGCAGCGATCTCATAATTATTGCAGCCGTGAACAAATGTTCCAAAAATGACCGCTCCTTGTTATCCATGCAGAGATGCGAGCTGCTCAGAATAAACCAAAACAAAAATGCACATGGCTGCTGCATTTGTGCCCTCTTCCAGCAACCAACCTCTCACAGAAGCGTCAGCAGTTCAGCCACAAAGCCTGCAGCCTGCTCAGCCTCGGGGACTGTGGCAGCTCAGCAGTGGGTGATGGTGTCGGTAACACGCTGAGCAACATTCATCTCCTGAAACCAAGTCTTCATTTACAGGGGAAAAAAAAAAAAAAAATCCAACAGCAGCTGTAATCTCTTAAAACATTAATGCCAAATTTCCAAAGAGCATTTGAGGCACTTCTGCTTGCAAGCATATATGGACGTGTACTCTCCAATGTACTGTTTGTGCCGCTACTCGTACACAGCCAGGATTTGCTGCTTCGTGGTAACTGGGGTGCCAAGACATTTCTTTGGAAGATAATGAGAACATCTGCTGCTTCAGCAGCAAAACAAAATACAGACTCAAACAACAGGGACAGGAATGAGCAAAACAGCTAACTCCAAAGCAGTCAGGAAGATCTGGAACTCCCCAGCCAGCAAGGAAGAGCCCATGACTGAAAAGTCTTTCTGCCGATGTCCAAACAGCTCCCCTTAAATCGGGTGCTGGGTGCTCAGAGCCTGCCTCCCCTTGCCAGCCCCAGACCTGCTCCGGCCTCTCCACCCAGCAGCACTGCAGTGGGGAACGAGGTCTCTCCCAGCTGCAGGACAAGCAGTACCTCATTCCCCAGAGCTGAAGTGACCAAATTCACAGCATCGGTGCTACACTATGCAGGATGACACCCTCTACACTGGAGATCTCTGGATAACTGCACATACATGGGTGCATATCTCCATATCTGGCTTTAAAAATGTAGAGACAACACGGAGACAAAGAAAGGCAAGAATGAGAGAATTAGGGCCACTGCCCAGCATTTCCCAGTAACCATTTAGACAGCAAAGGCTGCAAAACCACACGCTGCGCATCAGCGGCAGATGTGACCAAGTGCCCACTTCCTCGCCTCCCTTCAATGGATGAGGCTTCGCGCAATTGTGTGACATATCTGGGTTTTATTAGCATGAATGAGCATGTTCCCAGCAGAATCCCAGTACGGCCAGCGCAGCAGGGATTCTCCAGCATTCTGGCAGGGCTCTCTCAAAGGGCGCAGCATGCAATTAGCAGCGTCAGGGAGAGGGTGAAGCCACGAAGCCATTTGCTTTGGGAAGTCTGGTGCTGCTGCAGGAACAGAGATCATTCTCCTTCTTCAAACTGCAGCTTCTAGAGCACAGGAGCCGCTCGGAGGAAACACGACATGAACACGTTTAGGTGGAGATCTAAACCTCAGGGAATGCAAAGCCAGTACTCACCAACGGAGCAAATGTCTGTGAAATGGTCCTCACCTTCTTCAGCATGAATCAGGTCATTTTTGCTCTTCTTTATTGCAGCTCTTTTCAACACTGTGTGCAAATTAAAGAGAAAATGCCCCGTGAGCATTCAGGGTGGATTCTCTCTCCCCCTCCCTTCACTCTCCAGGGCCAGCATTTACTTCCCAATGCCAGCTTAAAGTTCTCACACAAGGGTAAGCCGGAGCAAATCAGACAACCTACAACCTTGCAGGGCCTCAGCATGCTTCGGTGGCAGGGTCATCTATTTATCTGACCTTCTAGGTCTTGAAGGTTTGCCAGGCACAGGTCTGCACACTGAACTTCACCCCAGCAGACAGAGGAGGGTGGGGTGGTCGGAAGCTGCCGGAACTTTTAGCACAGCAGAAAGGCTGCACAGGGTCACTGAATCTTTCTGAGCCCCAGTGGGTTATGAGATGAGTGCTTCCATCCATTAAAAACATTAAAGCTGTTTACAGTGTGCACCATTAAGAAGTTAGTATTTATGGTGCTCGGATGCAGGTTACCACAGAGCAATGCCTTAAGCAGCAGAAATGCTATGTCGAAAGCAACTGCCACAAATCAGTGGACATCTTAACAGCACCCACGGTACAATTCCTTCCCTCTGCGGGTGACATCAATCTTTGAAAACACACTTTGTCCAACAGCGTCCTTCGTGGGGAGGGAAGCATCGCGACACCATTTCAGTCAACAGGGAGAGACCTGCACCCTACGGCTCAGAGAGGTCTGCACTGACCACCCAGTGCACGAGGGGTAACGCAGGAACAGCACTGACGCTGATCCCATAACCACCTACCTGCAGAACCTTGAGAACCAGCAGAAAAAGGTACGTTGATACAGTTTGGTAACAGCTTCAAGACACACAGTAACTAAGCACCATTTGCTATCAGCAGTAAGACACCCCACGGTGTGGTGATACATACTGTTCAGTAGGCACACACAGCAAACCCACTCACTCTGCAGCGACTGCCCTGGGGGTACGTTCCTATGAGAGGGTCCCCTCACCTGACACAAATTTCCCTGCCTTGACAGAGAAACAGATGCATTTCTTCCTCCACAGCGAAGGCAAGCGTTGGTGTTTTTGTCACTTCAAGGAAACACCCAGAGCATCAGCCAGGTTCAGAGAAGCTCAAAGAGGAGAGGATGCTCTGAACCTGTGGTCTGGATCCATTTTATTGCAAATAACAGCTTTTCCTCCCCACCCAGCAGCAGGCTGATTCCTCATTCCCAGCAATGCTAGCTTTTGGGTCCTCTGGCTGCATCTGTCCCAGTACACTCCAGCATGTACAGGGCCATCCTCAGCACTGGAACATAACCAGCTCTGGGAGTAAGGTTTTACAATGCTCCCTGGCATGAATTGAGCACCTTCTTCTTTACCTTCTCCCCCCAGAAAACTCCTGCATGTGTTTAGCAATGAGATTGTGCCATCCCTACAGGGACCTCGGATGCAACATGCCCCAGTTTTGGAGACTAAGACAATTTACCAGCATAGATGCGGGCTGCTCCGTACCAGTTGGCTTCAAGGCTGGGAACATTGCAGGGCTCCTTTAGCTTACTAGTACAAAGGAAGCCTTAGTACACCTGAGTCCTTACTCCATGGCCTGCACCCACCTCTAGTTTGCTTACACCACTCAGCTTTTCAGACTGCTCTTCCAGACACTCATTTCAGCCCGAGACTAACAGCCCTGGCTGCTGGACAAACGTCCCCGGTGCACGCACACCCACGCACCCACAGACACGCACGAAGATTTGCCAAGCACACCTCAGCCCTGACCTTCTGCAGCCCCAGCTCTTCCATCCCCGAGTCCTCCCCGAGGACAGGTCACCCGGTTGGCCAAGGTGGGCTAGCAGCCGGGCTCCTGATAACCCCAGGAGCCGCGTGGCTCGGAACAAGGTGCAAAACCACCTGGGAAGCATCGCTGGTGACCTGGGCCCGTGGGACTGCGGGGAAGAAGCACTGTCCCGCTGTGCCGCCTAAGCCCCTGGTGATTTGCAGTCCACTCACTGTTGTAGCTGCTGCCGCTGCTAGTCTCTGCCGGTGCCGTGCCTTGTTGAATCGGCCCTTCCGAGGCGGCCCTCCCTGACAGTGAATGGGAGGAGAAAAAAAAAGAGGAGGGAAAGGGAGGGGAGGGGAAAGGAGGAGACATGGGAGGACGAAAGATGGTCAGAAAAGGGAGAGGGAAGAATCTTTAACTGAACTTTGACTGGCTGTCACATCCTAAGAGCTCATCGGTCTGGAGACACAGGGAGAGCGGTCCCCGTGGCCTCGCTGCACCTGTGTCCGAAGCTCGGTACCTCCAGCTGGCCTGCAATGCTAGGGTCACACGTCGAAAGATAGGATCACCACACCCTGTTATGTCTTACTGCTTACAGGTAACAGGGGTCTTAGTCTCTTTGTCAAATCCGTTTGGAAACCTCAGTTTAGAGCCCTGCCTTCTCTCGGTCAATGCGCTTCGCTTCTGGCTCTTCAGCCCATCCCTGACACAGCCACCCATGCTCGGCAGAGGCTGACGGGTGTCCCCATCACGCTGTGGTCCCACAGGCAGTGAGGGACCAACCGACCCCGAGGGCAGATCCCCATCCCAGAGTGGTGTGTCACATAACTGCTCATCATCCACCTGCAACCTCAAAAAGACCTGATACGGGAAAAGGGACTCTTTAGCCCGACTTATACCAAGTGCATGCAAGAGCGTGTTCCTTGCACCTTCCTGGTTACAACAGAAAGCCATGTCAGTGTACAGCAGGTGAACCTCTCACGTATCACAGGAGGAAAACTGCACAACAAAATCACCTACCGTCCAGAGGAGACTTCTCTTCCGCATTCTTGTCTTCCTCTGCTAGCATGACCTCCTCTGTAAAAGGAAAACCAGCAAGGTTTAACCTCAGATTTATCACATCCCCACTCTAAAACCAGCTGAGCTGGATGCAGCAGGCATCGGTCCCAGCTGCCACCAACCTTACCCCAATGTATCTCCCAGTTACACCAAGTCTGAGGAGGAAGGGAAGGCTCGGAGAGCTGTGTTTCTTACCCTGTGCCCCTCTTGCAGACCAGACAAGCCACTGGAATACTGCAGTGTTTCCTCCATGATTTCTCTCTTCACACAGAGCTACCCACTCTAGTTTCTTTACCCAAATATCTGGAGAGAAGAACCTTCCTTCAGACCCAAGGAAGACCACAGGGCTCCACAAGCCAGAGGATGGTCCCTCACGCCCAACCACGTTGGAGACACTCTTCGAGGAGTGAAAGGTTTTCTACATCCATTACTGTTCTTCTGTCTCCATCATTAAGACCAGGACACCAGCCCAGGGGAAACAAATCTCTGTCTCATGGCACAGGGTAAGACAAGCAGGGCTGGCTGCTGTGTGTCAGCTGTGCCACACTGCAGGGGACAATGTCACCAGATAGCCATTAGATCAAATCTTTGTCCACATAAAATCCACAGCAAAGTAGCCACGGGGGAGTTCTGGCTAGCACTGTTCAAGTCGCGCACTATGTGCAAGATTGCCACCCTTGGGTTTTCACTGCTGTGTAACTCACCTCCAAAATATGAGTTTATGCTTTCCTACAGTAAAAGAATTCTGAAAACACTGAAAAAAACCAACACCACAAAACTGACTCATTTTATTTGCATGAAGGACAAGGGAATTTCCCGAAATGTTTCAATGCAAATGGCATCACCCGAGTCAAATTGCAGTACACACCACACTGCGCCAATACTCGAAACCATACAGTTCACACAGCCTGAACCACAGATTTTAGCTTGTTTTAGTTGTAAAATTTTCTTCGAAAGGACAATCTAAAGCAAACTAAACATTGAGCTGGCAGCTGGTAAACTGCACGCTTCCTTGTATTATTATGAATGACAAATTCTTTCACATGTTTGGCACAGATTTAATTTGGGATCTTACTAAATCACCTGACACTGTGTTCCCACAAAATTTTGCTTTACGGTCCATTTAAGCCAGCCTAGATGGAAGGCTACCTAAAAAAAAAAAGAGAAAATCCAAACAAGCCACAGGCCAAACATCAAAGTGTGGAGCTGAAAGTCGTCTGGAATAATACCAGAGGGATCAGCACTACCACACAAGCCTTACATAATCTCTTTATTAATCATCTAGGAGAGTGAATGATACATTAATAAGACAAGAAACTGAGAATGCTGAAAAATAATATTCAGGACTGAGGAAGACTGGAAACCCAAGCAGAGAAGAACAAAACATGAAAATGCATACTGGTGCATCAGAGACATGGAAGAAGGTAAGAAAAGCAATGGTGCTCAGACAGCATTAAAAAATGTCAGCTGAGCTAACAACTTTAAAACACATGAAATCCTTCCAAAAACTCACAAGCCAATACAAGTCAGATGTTCTCCAAGGCTCCTTAAAACAGGTCAGAAAACTCAAATGCATTTTTTTGATAGTTCAAGAGAGATTGCTCTTCCAAAGTCTTGTCTTGAGAAATGCTATAGTGGTTTTTTGGGGCTAAAAATATGGAAGGAGTTAAATAACAAGTAATAATGAACATGACTGGCCTAAAACATGTAGAAGGGATGGTTTAGATATGGAGATCTCTTCCCAAAGGCAGCTGGACAACGGGCCTGCAAATCTGAAACACAAAGCAAACTTGTCCTGGCAGAAGCATGAGCTCAACATGCTAATGCAGTAGGCGTTTTCCTGTAGATTTTTTAAAAGCCTATGTTGCTCCTGGAGTACGATTTTAAAAGCTTTACATCATACCGGAACATGATATACCCACACCGCTGCGCAGGACTATGCACAAAACCGAGTCTAGCTCCCAGTGCCAGCAGAGCCAGTAGTGCCACGCAGGTGTGTCTGCACTGTTTTGGATCCGGGGCTTAGTTCAGTCATCAGTACCTTGGGGCTCCATTTTGTGCTTCTCTGCACAACACAAATGTGTTTTTTCTTATGCTACGTACTAGCAAGTTGCAGTGAGAATTAAAACCATTTGGAGTGAAGTGTATGTTTGGGTCTTGGGACAAAGAGCAAGCACAGGAAAGAAAACCCATCCCAGAGGATCTCTTCTGCCACTCCCAGAAAAAGAAGCTAACTTTTAGACAGCATTTGGTAATTAAATGTACCAATACAAGCTATGGCAGGAACACACTGTCATGCAGGTGGTGAGCAACCAAAATAATGAGCTAGAAAAATCAGAAGACAAGCAGCTGTTCTTCAGGGGCTACACCCAGAGGAGTGCAGTGCAAGAGAGCTGTGTCTGCAGGAGGAAGATCTCAGCCAGACCCAGCACACTCACTGGTCATTGCTCTGAGGGTTGCTGGTTTCAAACACATCTTGTTACAAAAAGTTAATAAGTTAAGCCTATTTGCTTAGCTGGAAGCTCAGTTCTGTACTCAATTTCTATCAGTGCAGGAGGAAAATCATTGTACTGGTTCCTTTCAAAGATGTCTGAGTAGGAAAAGAAATTCTTCCTTTTCCCTGTTTCCGAGTGGCCTCTTGTTTTGCACATTCCCGTAATAGTTTGTCATGACTCTCCACTGTCCCTTGGGCAGCAGGGGAAGCACAACGCTGAGTCCCCAGATCACCTCTGGGGACCGAACTATGTGAATATCTAACTATCGTGGTTTGCAACGGGGTACAGATGCCACCTGATTTTCCAGTGCCACGTATGCCCCCATGGCAAGGCTGAGGGGAGGTTTAGCCATACTGAAGTTTCAGAAACCAGAGTGATAAACGCCAGTGGGACCTCAGAATTTCTCAGGGGTGACAATTTGATATCAATGTATCTTCACCTACAAAGCACACACTCTTTTGAGACAACTCTGCAAACCAGCTAAGACTTTGCCCCAAATTCAGGGCCCTGACTTGGTGCCCAGTCATCCATAGACACACCTCAAACAGGGCTCAGTTTTACTGTTCCCTTAAAATACACAAACCCCAGGTTTCAGCTATGCAATTCCCTTAAGTCTAACTCCCCTCCACCATTCTCTCCCTTGATAGTCACTCCTGCCTTGCATCCTCTGGGAAACCAAAGGACCACGTTTACTCTAGCGAGGCTTTACATGGTTTTGAAAGCCTGCTGAAAAGACAGCTCAGCAGACTAGTCATCATTGCTAGGGTTTTGGGGTTTTCTAAGCCAAAAGCAGAGGATCAGAAGTTGCATTGCCTTTAGTCATCACTGTACCACGGAAACTGGAAGAAGATATTTAGGATGCCTGAAAACATCTCAAACAACAGCGCCTCTACATAAGAAGAAATATTCAACAAAGAGACAGTGTCGAATCAGCAACTTCGAGCCTCCAAACAAAGGCACAGGGGCTTTGCTGGGATATCTGAGGGAGAAGTGTCTCAGCAGCAAGATTAATTGCTGGTCATTAAGTCCTGACAACACACAGCATGTTACAGGATTGGAAATAAAAGCAAACCTTATGCTGAGGAACTGGCAAGACGAACAAAGCAGCAGAGAAACATGGTGCCCTTTCTCTTTCTCTTTGGCATGGGGAGATAGGATTTGTGGGCTCAAAAGAAGAGCAGATTACGGGAAATAACTCATATTCCACAGGCGACTGAAGTTAGAAGAAAGGAACAATTGAATTTCACTGCTGAAGCTTCATACTTGCTAAATAGAGAAAGTAAATAAAAATGCATCCCTTAGAAGAAGCCGTCACACTCTCACGGCGACTCTAATTTGTCTTTCTGGCAGTTATCCCCCCTTGCCATCTCACACCTGTTGTTGCCCTTTTTCATTGATGTCGGTGTCTTTTCCCAGCTGTATCCAGGGGCTTGTTGATCTGATTCTTCTACAGAAAGCAAAACCTGAGGTTCAGAAAGCTTCATCATGTGAAAGAATGGCATTCAAGGTAAAGTGAGCCAGAAGAGAGGTTAAACCCGTTCCCAAAGCCTGCTTAGTCCAGGAGAAAAGAAACACTCAGAATCAGTGCTGTGTGAAAGGGATGGACTTGGAAAAAATTAAAATGCAAAAGACATGCAACTTGATTATCTCTGAACTGAAAGATTTCCAGTCTCTGAGCACAGTGTTTTCAAAATGATGCATGTCCTTGTAAGATAAGAGAAACATCTTCAAAAGAATATTTGTGGGCTTCTAAGTGCTTTACTCTGCGCAGAGAACTTCTAGGTCTCTGCTCTCCATTGGAAATGCAGCATGACAGGCTAATAGTTGCCACAGTTTCAAGGAGTTTAATGCAGAAAGCAGCGGTGGCAAAATCATCTGCATGGATGACGCTGCTTGGCTTCACCACTTTTCAATGCCTCTGAAAGGCACAATGTCAGACCGACTTGCTACAGCCTTTGCACAGAACCCAACAAAAACATGAAAGGAAGAGCAGAGCCTATCCCAGCACGCAGCCGGTGGAACAGGGCAGGGTTTGCTCGTCACCAGCAAGACTTTATTTGATATTGGTTGAAAAGAAGAAGATGCACGTGGGAAAAAGCGCTGTTGTCTTGTGCCAAAAGGAGCAACACAGTGCTAAGCACTGCTTTTTACACCCGTATCAGCTGACTTCTAGCGGTGGGAAGAGCCGGTCCCTTTAAAGAATTTACTAAAAACCAGAGTTGACTTTGCTCTTCATGATTAAATTTAAGATTACAGGTCTGTTTCTAACTGATCCATACAGTTCACTTCTAAACGATACAGAGAGTCAATGTTTATGAGGTTCACATGACAATTACCACAAAAATTTCTGGCCTGAATTGTGTGAGATGCCAGAAATGATGCGGTTTGATCATTGTTTCTGGCCTGTAACTTGCAAGACTGAAAAACTTACAGATTTGAAGGCACTTGCAGATTTATAAGTCATTACAAGCTGCACAACATCTCTTCTTGACGACCTCAAAAAGATTCCGCTGAGTTACAGTTTTCCTTGCTTAGTATTGGTCTCATGAGAATTTTACACAAAATGACCTGTTCTCTCAGTTGAAAATATTTAAACCCTCTTGACTACCCTTAGTATTCATTCTTCAACACGCACCTGAGAAATAAGTAAAGCTAGAAACTTCATCCCTGGCCTTTGTATAATCCTAAATGAAGAAAGTCTGTTCAAACTCTAAGGAAATTAGTCAGACCGTGGGCTGATTTTTTTTTTTTTCTTTCAAGTCACACACATCTAAATTCAGCACTTCAGCACATTATCTGTGTTACGATTTTCATTTTTGTTCCCCATCCCTGTGTTAAGGAGGCATTTGTTAAGCATTTCATCAATTAAGGTTTCCTGTATGAAGTACAACTCACACAAGTATTTGCACATTAAGACTGTCAGTGTTTAAAACACCTTGGTATAGCTCCCTCCAGCAGATATGCTGCTGACTATATTAAACCATCCACATTTAAAACAACCCGAGCTACATTTGCTTCAGTTTCAACCACAGCTGCACTTATGGTGATTTATCAGTAGTGAGCTGGCACCAAAATCTTTCAGCTGTGCCAAAGTACCTCCTTGAAAACTTCACAGGCACTTTTTATTAATATTTTCTTCCTTTTTATACTCTGATTTTACTACTGGAAAAAATTTAAAAGTACCACCAGAAAAAAAAAAAAAAAAGAAAAATGTAGAAGTCTGTTCTTCGAGAGCCAGGCTATGAAAGAAGTTTCTTTCTTACAGCACAGATGTAAGACAAGTCATTAGATCAGGTCTGGAACATGCTTGAGTCAGACAGCACTTAAGAGGCAGAAAACAAAGACCTGTTGTTTTCTTCTGGAGAAGAAGCAGTCTACATTTTCAGTTTAAGAAAGAGTTGATTGTCAACAACCCCAAAACTTTATCTGAACCACCTTTTTACTGCATTATCTATAGCAAGAGATAACATAATATCAGATTATGAATAGAGAAGTCTGTGAGAAACATTAAATGCACTCATGATTGGTCAAGAAATGATAAGTACAATGTTAAATTAAAATCACTGTTGAAAAATGGGAGGTTGTGTACAGATGAAGGAGTAATTTTAGCAACTCGGATGCTTTTCTTGGTCCTAAACCAGTTACGGCTCTTGAGGTCAAAACTTGGGCACTGCCAAGAACAAGAAAGCCCCCTTTCCAGCTCCAGCAACTACTCCAAATATGTAAAACATTACAGAGCAAAACCAATCCGATTCAGTATTAAGATGCTGCTTTATGAATCACTGGAAGGTAGCTTTCCACACTTCCTACCTTGCATCAAAAACAAATGAGAAAAAAATGAACAAACAAAATGCTCAGGGAGGATACTATAAATATGAGAAGCCGGACAGCCTTCCATGGGAGGAGAGGGGATTGAGCAGATTGGTTCTTCATGCTTTAGAGCAGAAAATATAAGATGAAACAAGGTAGAGAGATGAGAGAAAAGTAATAAAAAGAAATATGAAGTGCACTCCTGAGCTCTTCCTCTCACTGCAGAAAGGCAACGTGTCTAAAATCGAGGACAGAACATCGTGTTTGGTGGGTTGGTTTGTTTTTTAAAATCAAATCAACTGGTAACATATGGAACTCCTTGCTACAAGATTCAGTAAGGTCAAGGATGCTAGAAGGATTTAAAAACAATAAGATATTTGCACGGATAATAACAAAATCCTCCAGAGTTACCTTAGAGCAGAATACTAAGAGCTTTCCCTCTTTCTTTTACGCAGACAGCTTCTTCTGTCTCACTGCCTGGGGCTGACGTGAGAGATCTCTGCACAGGCTGGGCTCTCTGCAGCCGTCCCTGGCTGTCTTCCTCCCCCCACCCGAGCAGTTTGCTTTGGTCATTGTCCCACACACAGTCCTGGACAAGGAAGATTGATTATCCAGTTTGGAAACTCACGGCCATTTCATAGCTGAAATCCCAGCCTCTAAAACAAATGGGAAATCCCCCTCGACAGCACAGTCCCAAATCTCGGCACTTGAATTATAGACACTCCATTCTCTGTTTTGGTTAGCCTTCATGCTGCCTTTTGTTTTCAAAGATTTACTAACACTGCTAAGCTGATTTTAATTATTGCTATTATTCAACTGCACTAGGAAGCTTTCTTTAATATTCCTATTGTATTTTTAACAATGCCTTTACAGAATATTTTTATTATTCCCTGATTCAGCCATTTTGCATACAATTTCCTGTTCTAGAAATCCTTCTGAATCATGCGTTATTAGAGAAAATAAAAAGATGGGCATTTTGCAGCAGCTTCACTCTATACTGATGTGGCATTTATTCAGCACTGGCAACACAACTGCCAGCCATTCCCACAGGGATGCAAAGCTGGAGCGGAGACTGGCTGTATATTTTACAACCTCTCCACCTCAACTTTCAGACAAGTTCAGCTAATGACCTCTGCATAGCTCTTCTTGGAAGAACAGTCACCAAAATGAAACGAAGCAACCCACAGCCCTGCAAGGGAATTCTCATCTTTATTTTACTGACGGGAAAACCAGGATTTAGAGACCGAGAAATCACGAGAAGCTTAAAAACAAAGCAGCACCAGAGCCAAGGCAGAGCCATGGCACACCCCACTCCAGCCACTGGATAAACCGTTAATTAATTTGAATTTGAGGTAGCACAAAAGCTGTAAACAAATGGGAAGACAAATTACAAATGGAAAGGAAAGTGAAAGGTTCTTGCTGTGAATCCTACAGAAGCACAGTCTGAAGTGCGGTTACCTAATTGAGGATAACTGCTGTCGAACAGTTGCAGTGAATAAAAGTCTGTCAATACGACTGACACTCGACTGGCACTCTGTAGAGCGTTATGGGAAATAATGGGTTCAAGCCACCACATCAACTGCTGCTGCTTCTTCCGATGTCACTTTTCAAAGCGTGAGCCTTTTTTTCCTCTCCAGTCAGCTTAACAAACCCCCCCAGAGTGCTTCCAGGGAGCTGCCGCAGGGCAGAGCCCCGCTCCCGGGGCACGCGGGCTGCTGGAGGGCTTCAGAGGACAGAGCAGAAGTAAAGCAGCCAGAAACATGTGAAACTGCTCTTCCAAATACCGGCACCCAGGTTGTGCACATAAAACAGAAGCTGTAAAGCCAGACAAAGCCACTTATACGCAGAACAGCATCAGGATGCTCCGGCCCCTGGCAATGCGCAGTGAGTGGCTGTGACCAATTACTTGCTTGTGCAAGCACATTTTGGCACATCAGGCCTTTTAGCATCAGTATGGATTCCAAAAAAAGGACCGATGAAAGGGCTCTTAGTACGGTGTCAGCCCACAGTTTAGGAGCAGAGTGCCAGTTCTGCCACAGGGCTATCGGCTGACGTCAGGCGAGTCACTACGCAACGTTGGACCTCAGCTTCCTCATGTGCAAAGGGCAAGGACGAAGCTGATCTGCCTAGAAAGGCACCTGAAAATCTATTTGAGAAATCACCACTTCTTTTTTTCCCCATCATTGTTTTAAAAGGCATTTTCACTTCACTCGGATGTTTCAGTTCCTCAGAAAAGCAAGCAAGGAAGCAAATTAGCCCCGGAAGTTTTCTTGATGCTATGTGAATGAACTGCACTGTGGTTATGTCAATATTTATATCAGCCACTCTATAGTGCAGACAGGTTATTGGTAATCTTTACTGTCTGACAAGAAGAAAAAGAGAAGCATGCTATTTTTGGTTAAATTAGTGTGTTTGGGTCCTTGTTGAAGTTGCTCACGGCTTGCAGTGAAGCGCAATGTTCAGTTCTAATAGTGATAAACCAATGTTAATATGTGCTGGGGTGAGTTTCGCGCAAGTGATCTCTCTAGCTCATAAAAACGACCCTCCAGTGTATTTTACCATCATAGCAAGAGAGGCTTATAAAACAGCTACGGTGGAAAGTAAATAAAATATAAATGACTCATGTAAGGGAACAGTTTCCCCACTGTGGAGACTTTGGGCAGTGTAGCACTTTTTATATTATACTGTATTAAGACAATTTCTTTGATCTCAGCAATAAAGTAAGTTGGCCCAGCTCCTTCATTTTTGCTTAACAAAACTAAGATCTTTTGCAATAACTTTAGCGTGACTGCTCAGAAACAAGTCCAACAAAAATAACAAGTGCTGGCAGGGACCTCTCCAGTCCCAGGCTACCTCCACGGCCAGCAACACCAAGGTCTAGTTCTGGGGCCCTTGTCCTCTGTCATCGCCAGACTCTACTTGCCACAAAATACACTGAACTAAATCAGCTCTCTTGCCTTACCTGCTTTGAAGATCCACTCCAAGTATCCATTTAGTTCCCGTTCAATCTGCTGTTGCCTTCGGAGTTTCAGGAAAGCTCGACGATTTTCCACCCTCTCTCGTTCTTTGGCAAATTCACTACAGAGAGAGAATAATGATAAAACACGTCACAAGTGGTCAGTAAAACTATGCAGCCCTTCTTTCGTCTTTCAGATTGCGTTCATGAAGCCTACGAAGACGATGACAGCATCAGTAAGTGGAAACCACAGCATGGTACGTGCTGTTGTCCAACAAACTACTCCTTTGATTGTAGCTCGGCTGTTTTTCTGCTTCTCTCATCCTGAAAGCGGACTGCAAACTGCCACCTGCACACGCTTCTTTCATTCTGGGGCCACACCATATCTGTTATAATGAGATCCTGATGGACAACCACATCCACCCATCCAGTCATGCCAGACAAATCATTTTCCCTAACACTAAAGGCTGTCCTCCATCCCTCTCCACACCACTCGCCCCACAGCAGAATTTCCTCTAGAAGCACAATATTATGTCGCAGGGGCACCAGCAGCCTTTTGGTGTTGGAAGAGATCTACTCTTCCCTGCTAGCCTCTCTCCAAGTTTTCCCAGGCTTAAGTCAACTTTGACAAACACAAGACAAAAAAGAGCTACAAATGAGGATGGATACTCTGGAGTTAAGGTGAAATGGTCCAGATGTTTTGAGTTGAAGGTAACAATGACCCTGCTATTTGCTAAAATCACTTGGAAAGCAAGTATCTTGACATCAAATCACTAGAACAGGACTGTACAGGGGAGTCAGGGAGTAAGACTTACCCAACCATTGCAAAAAATTTTGTCCAGGTACATCCTACTGCCTGGTCTGAAATTGTTCTGAGCCAGTAGTGCAGCCACCATCCTGAAGACACCCATGCTGGGCCTTTCCCCAGGCTAAGTTTCATCACCACTGGGAAGCTTCTGACGCCCCACTGGGAGATGTAGGTGCCCACCTACCATTTATGGAGCTCTGAACCAGCCTCTGCAACCCCTCACTTTGAGCACGCACTGGAGTGACTCCCACAACAGCTTAATCTATACGGTTAAACGTGGGATCAGGCTTTTGTCCCTCACGTATACCAGCAGTTCACTCATTCTCTCATTTGACATCTGAACTCCACTGTGTCCCCTTCAAATCTTTGGTTACCTGTTAATTGTTGTAAACCTGTAGTTAACCACTGTTCTTGACTACTATCTCACCTAATCACCTCATCATTACTTTGAGGGTGACGGAGCACTGGAACAGGCTGCCCAGGGAGGCTGTGGAGTCTCCTTCTCTGGAGATATTCAAGACCTGCCTGGACAAGGTCATGTGCAGCCTGGTCTGGGTG
>Ga0065711_1000556_pt1 | contig 61985 bp, 34 predicted proteins | sample Hoacrofraction12_FD_59098 | JGI IMG/M metagenome (GOLD analysis project Ga0065711, IMG submission 59098) | Hoatzin crop microbial communities from Cojedes, Venezuela - Epithelial fraction 12 v2 (version 2) | ecosystem: Host-associated > Birds > Digestive system > Esophagus > Crop | place... | reverse complement strand
CTTGTCCAAGAGGCTCTTGAATATCTCCAGAGAAGGAGACTCCACAGCCTCCCTGGGCAGCCTGTTCCAGGGCTCCGTCACCCTCAGAGGGAAGAAGTTCTTCCTCGTGTTCAGACGGAACTTCCTATGCTTCAGTTTGTGCCCATTGCCCCTTGTCCTGTCATTGGGCACCACTGAAAAGAGTTTGACCCCATCCTCCTGACACCCACCCTTCAGATATTTATAAACATTTATTAGGTCCCCTCTCAGCCTTCTCTTCTTCAGGCTGAACAAGCCCAGCTCGCTCAGCCTCTCCTCGTAGGGGAGATGTTCCAGCCCCCTCATCATCCTCGTAGCCCTCCTCTGAACTCTCTCCAGTAGCTCCTCATCTTTCTTGAACTGGGGAGCCCAGAACTGGACAGAGTACTCCAGATGGGGCCTCACTAGGGCAGAGTAGAGGGGAAGGAGAACCTCCCTCAACCTACTGGCCACACTCTTTTACATTAGGTCCTGCTGTGTATTCAGTGATTTTTTTTTTTTTAAACTGGTGACTACCTGGAAATATGAATATCAGTGCCAAAGAGAGACCCACCCAGTACAGCTCCAGTTAACTCCTAGGACAGTTTAGTTATAACAAGTCACGATCTAGTCTTGAAATGCTTTGTTCTCTTCTTTGGAACTGTTTTCTAAACCTATATTCATGTCAGAAACTTGCTTCAGTGGAAACTCAGTTCTTCCCTGTTACCAGTGCATGCTATACTAACTGAGCTAGAGAGTTATGGTTGCTCAGGCTTATTCTTTACATCCCCATAATTCCTGCCTGCACAGTTCTGGGCACTTGGGTTCACATGGGACAGTCTGGGTCAGATGCTTGGGATCAGGCCCACTCCTATCAGTCAAGGACATGTAGCTGAGATCCAGAGCGGTGTCACGTTTCTTTCCCTGGTGACCCTGTGTGCAGACAGTGCTGGCTTTTCCAATGCTCACATCAGCCTCAGCCAGCAGAGAGGCTACCTGAGCCATCAGGGCAGCTGGAGCTCAGGTGGGAGCTTAGTCCTGTGCCTGACGTGACAATGTCCGTGCTGGCTGAGCTTCCACGGGAGACGTGGAGGGATCAGTTCCCCTAGGACTGAGCTGAGGCCAGGTAACTCTGTCATGCTTCTTATGCACTTTTTCTCAAATGAACAGTGAAAGATGAGCTCCTCCTGAAAGTGACTACAGGAATAACTGTCTGATGCTTTTACTCTGACCCATTCTTAACAGCAGCCTATCAATCTCCGTTGACTATTTTGGGAGCCTGGCAATACACATATCCCCCAAAAAATCTCTTTACTGAATGACTAAGGACACAGGTTCCTAACTGGCACTCCAAATCATCTTGCTGTGGCCAAGCATGTTTTCTTTTAGCTGTTGAAACATCTAGGCTGGATGTACCTTAAGCCAGCCTCTGATAAAATCAGGGACCAAACCCAAGAATCCTAGTTCACAGAATTTTTCTCCTATAACCATTAGAAAACACATTGTACTATTCTACCTCTAGGCATTTTCTATGATTTCAACTTCATTCTAAAACTCAGACATAAAGCTGCTTGCAGTATTCAACTTTCATACACACAGAGGAAAAATCTGATATACGTACAGAATGAAAGAGAGTTTGTAATTTTTTTTTTTAATTTCATAAGGTATAAATTTTAATGAGCTAAGAAGAGGTAATAAAACCTTTTCTTTGATTTGGCGTTCTTGTGTCTGTAATCTATTCACTTGCTGCAACTCTCTGAGAATTTTCTTTTTTAAAACAAATTAGGTGCAGATTATTATAAACTATCTTAAATGTGCACATCCCTGGGCAGTTGTATAATCACTTTGGCCAATATGTGTTTTTTTAAATATTTGAGTATAAGCAACACATTTGTTAGAACTGAAGATTTGTGTTCAGTGGTAGACTGCTTTCCGTAAATGGTATTCAGACACCTTAAGTCATACCAGAGGGAGCACATGTGCTATACTGGGAGCTGTTCTAGGAGTCCTATCTTCAGCTTGTCTTCTGGAGACTCCAAGTGCAAATGGATGACACTTGAATGCTTATGACTCTGACATGATTTAGCTCCTTCTGGTTTCTCCTGTCACTTTTCATGAGTTTTCTCTTTGTGTTCAGCCTTTCCAGGGTGACAAATGTATGCAGTCTCCTTGTCTTCACTAAACTGAAGAATGGTGCTTTGATCTGGAAATGTTAGCTCTCCAGAGAAGAAATACAGGAGCAATTCTTCAGGATGCTTGTATTTTTAATCCGCTTCCTTTTCCCAGGCCTTATCTTCATTTGACAAGGCATGTGGTTCCAGCCTAGCGAGCTTCTGGATTAATGCTTATCATTTTGTCATGGGAGTGGTTGTTGTGAACCTCCTGGCTTTATCTTTCATTGCCTGAGTGGTTCCTCCATTTTTCCAGGGAAGCACAGTGATTCTTGAACTCAGTAATTAGCCAGATGAAGTGATTCAGGTGCCACAAGTAGCAGCTCACAGCCATTTTTTCCTTGTGGAATATCACTCTCATTGTTTATGGCAGGTAACGCTCAAGTTTTCTTTAGCTATCCAGGCTTCCCATCCCTGGCAGTGTTTATGTACATCCTTTATGCTTCTGGATGTTTGTCAGTTTAACAGGCACCTTCTGTTATAAATCGTATTACTCAACACAGAACTGATTTTTTTTTTTTTTTTTGGTGAGTAGGAGTCTTACAAATATTACTAGTAACAGGCTACAATAAGGTCAAGATGAGAGATGGGAGTCCCTCTAATGTAATCCTTTTGTCCTGGTGTTGCTGCTCCAGTCAGGGAGAAGGATTAAAGAAGTACTTGTTGTGCAAACGAAATGCTTTTGTATGCTGATACATTTAATAATGAAGCAGTTTGTTCTTCTTCCATTCCTTATGGTATGTATATTGCAAGCTTGTGTCTAACTTCATCTCCCTACTGAACTTGTGGTTTCCTGATTAGTTTTAGAATTGTTTTCTATTTTCTCATGACTTCCGAAGGGCAACTTCCCTGTGAATTCATGTGTGTCTGGCTCACAGGACGCATTGGTGGCTTGACCTATGCAAAGTCTCACTACATACCTTTACGCCTCAATGTCTGAGACTCTTGCTCCAGGATAAAATACCAACAATCTCCAAAAGGAGAAGACCAGTCCAGTACATGGTCTGTCAGAGCACGACAGGTGCTAGATGTAATCTTAAAAATCCATCAAAAGTTTTAGCATAGTATTTTCGGAAACGGGTTAGATTTCTTATCATGTTTTCCAATGACATTGTGTAATTCCTGCTTGGGCAGACAGGACGTTTGACAAGGCCATGACTGAATAATTAGAAAGAAAAAGGTCAACTACTTGAAAGAAATCCTAGATAGGATCTAGTCTAGGAAGTAATTTCTGGAGGACACAAACTTGTTTAGTAAATAAGTCTAAGTATGAAACCACTTTTTAGGAAAGGTAAAAGGTACCTACTTCAGATACCACTCTTACAACACGTGTCCTCACTTAAACTTTTACTTGCATGTGAATGGATTATTGTCATAAATACGCTTCAACTACGTTTAAAAACAAATTCTAGAGTTGAATTTTTGCAGTCTCACATATATACGTGATACTACATATGCACCTGTACTAAAAACTTTAAAAACTGCTGAGAAAAGTTCTGCAACTGGAATTAAAACACTAGCAACAAAAATAGTAGCTGGATATATGGAGAACAGAATGGTAACCCTGAGGGTCTTATGGGAGTTATGGACTGTTTGTTTCTCTGAACCTAAGTATGCAAGGTCTGTCCTTGGGTTCATGCTCAGCAATGTGAATACATTTCCTTTCAATGGTTTCAAACATTTCTGTGGTCTAGATCCAGCTTCCAGTGAAGCTGATGTTACTTAAATAAGATCCATAGTTGCATATAGTAAACACACTTTGTGATAATCCACTGATGGTAGCTGAAGAGGTAAAGTATCGAGGGGTGTAACAGGGAAAACCTCCCTTAGACATGAGATCTTATCTGGGTATGAGGATATAAAGTAATTTCTGTAAATTTAGCTGCTCATTTTTGAGATAGTGCTGACTTATACACCACTGGAACAGGGCAGTGTTTCTCTCTGAGTTGGACAAATACTCTGCTTTCCTCATGAGTTTCCCCCCCATACCTGTCTTATTAATAAAGTTGCATACCTATCCTAAGATTCAGCTTTAACTTTGCATTAATTTTTTCTCCTCATGCGCTCAGTGGAAGAAATCTGAATTGTCACTGTCCGCAAAAACAGTTTACAACATCTGAAGATTCCTACATATTTCTGAATAATTTATTATGAAGAAATGTTAAGTGATCCACAATTCATTTTATCAAGCAGTTCAGCTGCTGTCTAGAAAGAGGAAAAGCTAGCCCAAAATCTCAGAGGAAAAAATAAAGGCATTATTGAATCCCACTTTTGTTAGTTGGCTCCCTTTCCCGTTGTCTTGGAACAGTTTGCACTAAAAGAGTGGGAGTTTGTCACAGCCCAGTAGTGTTTTCTCATATTTCTTCCCGTGGGTGAAGCTAGCTGCTTCTGTCCACCTTCACCACTGAGGATCTTTTGCTCATACATTCCTGCATACCAAAACAGAGAGGTTACATTTCCTGCCTGTGCAACACTCGTTTCATTGTGATGGCAACCTATTCTCAAGGAAAAGAGAGACCACTCATTTCCATACGTTCCTGTGATTATTCTGGTACCGTGTTTGCAGAAAGCCAGCCAAAATCAAGCCTCCTAAAACCATCCTAATACAGATCCAGAACAGTGCTAAATTAGCATAAGTTCATTAATACAGTAAACGAGTATGTTAGAACGAGCACTTCTGCATTATATTTTAGTAGCTGTATTATCTTGCAGTCTATGAATGTAATTAGAAAATTAAGAAATTTTAGTACTGAACTAAAGAATTAATGCATTTTAATACCTCATGTGCAGACTCATTCATTTAGTTAATTTATTTTCATTAGTTGAGTGTGAAATAGATATTGAATTTGGAAAACTGCTATTCTCTTAAGTGTTAGGACATTCTGAGGAGTGCTGGTACTTACTGTCTGCCTGTATATGGTGCATTCAAGGAGTCTGGAATGGTACATAAGAATAGCTCTTGAAAGAATAGCTAACAGGGTCTGCAAAGGACACAGGAACTTCAGAGAGCAGGTGAGAATCTGAAGTGCTCTGGCACTCTGAATGGCTAAAGCAACTTTTCAGCTCTGTTTCAGCAAAGCACTGAAACTAAAGTGTGTGAATAGCTTGCTGAAATTGGCAAGACCATGGACGAGACAGAAATTAAGCTCATGTTTAAGTACTTTGTCAGGCTGCTGCTTTGTGGAGTTAGGCTATTCTGATGGAGATGCAGAATGTGCAAATTGATAGCTCCTCCACTTCCAATCCTCTAAGCTTTCTCCCGTAAACTCAGAGATTTAGAAGCATCTAAATAGCATGAGTGCTTTTGAAAATGTACCCAAAAGTTCCAAGGACAAAAATGTCATATCTGTGAGCAAAAATTTAGGCTCAGAAATCTTTAGCTTACAGCTGAAAGAAATGGTCAGCTACTTCAATGGCAGTAAATGCTTTATTTAACACTGGCTTCAGAGATGAGTTGGGTCTTGATAGCATTTTAAAAACCAGGCTCTTATATTTTGTATTGGCAGTAATGTCTTTCGTGTTTGACTTTCAGCACTAAGTTTAAAAAAAAAAAAACATTATTGGAAAAGGCATGTAAGTTTGAATAATTATCTGTGTAATTGATTGAAACTCATTTACATTTAATAACATCCTGTTCTTCCCGTAAGCATACTTCTGTAACAATGGGCACCTCTGAGTTTAAATGTGCCAATTTGGTACAACCCTCCTTTGGTGTGAACAGATATTACAGGCAATGTGCACTCTCAGGTATGTTTGTATGCACTTCATTTGGAACAGTCATCCCTGCCAGTTTTGGGTTTTTTTTTTACCCACTGCAGTGTGCAGAATCCTTTCTAAATCAAGATCCCGTATATCACTTTGCAGCACAAAAACTGGGGCTTTCTTTTGAAGCTTGCACTTACAGCTTCTGGTACTAACATGGGTATTTTAGGACTCAAATTGCAAACTCCTATGTGATCTTTTCTCTGTGTATTGATCATCTTTTCCTTTGTCACCCCTTTTCCTTTTACCAAGTCTAAATGAAACAAAATAACAGGCTCACAAATCAGCTTCCATATCTCTAATCATTGGATTCATCAGTTAAAATGTGAGAGATGCCTGGGGAAAAAAACCAAGTCTTTCCTCAGTTAGTTAAGGATGTACTTTCTGTAATTAATACAAATGATTGCTTAAACAACTTGGTGAAAAGGAAGCAAGGACAATTTCTTGGCCATGAATATCAGAGCTCTGCCAATGCATTTAAGGAGGTCAAATGACCTGACAACATGCCTGAACCCTCATCTGGTAAAATAATAAAAAGGTGTAAGAATTCCTATGTAGCCTTCCAATTTAACAGTGCTAAGGGATTTCTTCAAAAGAAATGTGGTATGGGGGGCAGGGGAAGTAAATATATATAAAGGCAACAATGAAATTATTTTATCTGCATCTTCTAAAATGAACAGCTGTAATATGTTACCGCATACTGTTCTCAATTATATTTCTTCTTGGCATAGATAAGCTTCCGACTAATTGAAGTCTAATTAAAGAGATTTTCCATCTTCCACTTTACCTTGCTACAGTTCTTACCTTATCATGTTCTGTCAGTTTCTTACGCACAGGGATGTTCTGTGCAGTAATGCTGTACTAGATAAGCAATTGATTAAAAAAAACCATCCCATCTGGTTTTGAAAATACCCTGCATAAAGATACTGTTAGCATTTCTCAGACCTTCACAACAGCCCTGATCTGGTGAAGTCAGTGCAAATCTTTCCACTGACATCAATGGACAGTGGATCAGGGCTCATTTATGTGCTACTTCTAGCTGTGTTTTTTCCATTCTTCAGTTCTGCAGTGTTGTCGTGCTGAGATTTGTTGAAGTTGATAGAGATAAATCTCGCATTTTTTTTGTAATTCTACACAAGTGGCAAATTTTGTGTTCATAAGCGTCTTCTAGTCCAGTGAGTTTTACCAGTTGTTTAAAGATCCTGTAGAAAGAACCAATAGAAAGAACTGTTTTTGTGTTGAGAGGACATAGAAGGATAGGACAACTGTGTAGGAGCAGTTTTGGCTAAAGACTGCCGAAACCCAAAAAATTCTAATGTAAAAGCTACCGCAGGACTCCAAGGTTTCAATTTCAACTTCTGTGTGCAGAAGACTGCTGCGTGTCCTTACATATCTTCAGGCCAACCCCCAACGCTACTCCCTGACCTTGAACTTAATATTAACCCTAGTAGGCACTGCTTTATTTGATTTTTGCCAAACTAAAACTAAAAAATGAAAAAATATGTGTTTTTCTTAGAGATTTTTATTTTGGTGTTCTGTCCTTTTTAAAAGAAAAATGTCCTACAGTTGGCCAAGTCTACCCGTCCTAATTGTCTGTTCTGGAATAATTTTGGATTTAGGCAAGGAAGAACCTGGGGACTGCCAGTTTCTGAAGGGCAAGGTGGTCAGGTTGCTCCTCTGGAGGATAACTCATCTGCAGAACTCAAAAAGGGGAGGTGAAAGAAAGGAAGCAGCATGGGGAGCTAGAGCAAGACACAGGACAGTTGTTGCATCTGGAGTGGGTTATCCTGCCTCCTCTCTCAAATTTGCAAAAATCTCGATGATGCAGTGATAAGAAGAGCCTCAGGAACGAGGAGCAAGGAGGAACTGAGAATGACTTGCTGCTTCTCCCCTCACAACAGTTACAGGACAGTGGAGAGCAAAGGTCAGTATGGGACATTTGATCTTCCCGTAAACAACAGCAACCTTTTTCACAGTGAAGTGTTGCTCTGCATCACATTTTGGTTGTCTCTATAAAAAGAACAAAATACCTCCCTCCATCAATTCCCTGTCAGAGTACAGTAATGAAATGCCCAGCTGCAGATGCAGCAAAATCAGTTCCAGTTCTGCTCAGTTATTATCTGTCTCATCTTTAGCAGATGGCTGGACGATGATGTCTGCAGTAATAAAAATATTAAAAACAAAAACTGCCAGCTGAATTGGAAAACTGACTAATTTCTATTTTTATAATATGGTACATGAAGCCGTTATTTCTGAAGCCAGTAATGGCCATATTCAGCAGCATCCATGTGAGAACATTTAGTGGCGAGATGAAGCACTGCTGGACTGCTCCATCCCTAGACTCCTGGAAAGAGAGGACACCTCACAGCCTGTCCAGAGTAGGCAGGAAAAATCTGGCCAAAGACAGCCCTATACTTCTTTCCATATGTCATTTGAAGGAACAGTGTTAGCTGTAGCGCACTGGTAGCAGCAAGAGACATTCTTCCTCACTGAGGCAGAATTATCTCTGAGGCTTGCTTTGGTGCTGCTTGCACAAAGTCGCACACATTGCATAGCCATGCTCTGCATGGCATCGCCACGTTCACTGCAATGAAGACCACGGCCATGCCTTTGAAAGAGGATGGCCTTCGCTTGCATTCCAGGTTCTCCCCTTGCTCCATGGTATATGCTATTTTTTCAGCTGCCTGACATGGAAACGCGATGTCAAATGCAAGCACAGGTTTTTACAATTAAACTGTAAGGCAAAATTGCTCAGGTAGAATTTTCTCTTCTGCAGGTTCTATGTTCTGGATTATACAAAAATAGAGGCTAAACTAGGTATGAACTGAGAGCTGACAGAAGGTAGTGAATAGATGAAGCTTTGAGAATACTCAGTGAATAATGGTCTTAATTCTCTTTATACATATATATGTCTTGTTGGGGTTGATGTAGCGTGAGAGTTAGCATGACTAGGCCACTTAAGAAAAACAGTTAGCATAACCGAACAGGCTGCTGGAAAGGGCAGCTAAGAATAGTCATTGCGAAAGTTCTGATAGTGCACATGATGTGGGTTAGTAAAAACAAGATGTGTTGAAGGACGTGGAGGCGGTCTGTTGCTATTGGCATTAGTGCATAGTTACCAATCATAAGGGAATACGGGGTGCGTGAACAGTGCGTGATTTATGTCTGTAGCCTATCCGAATAAGTGTGATCGCGTGTACAGATATGAAAAATGTATATAACCACGCAAGCAGAGCAATAAAGGGAATCGACTGTGCATTGCATCAATGTGTGAGAGTCATTCCTGTCCCTGCACGGATGCTGAAACTCGGCAATGTCTAAATGCCAGACGATCATATGGCACTAATTCATTCACTCGTGTGAGCGATATGGGGAAGAAAACATTCTTTCACTCCCGGAAAGTGACATTCTATCACTCTATCATTGAGGTCCATTGTCTGGATTGTACTGGCAACTTTTGCAAATTTTTAATTTACTCCAAACATAGATTAAGGTTGTTGAAAAGGACAGGTGATTTTCAGAGCTGTGGGTTAATAGCCCATTGTTTGAAATGCAGTAGAGGATCCTGATTTTCGGAATTACTAAGCATCCTTCTTGAACTCAGACTCCACAATGATATCTAGATTCACACACAGAATCACAGAATCACAGAATAGTAGGGGTTGGAAGGGACCTCTGTGGGTCATCTAGTCCAACCCTCCTGCTGAAGCAGGGTCACCTACAGCAGGCTGCACAGGACCAGATTATTTCAGATAATCTTATTGTCAACATCCTAGACATGGAATCTAAATATTTAACAGACATTTATTCCAAGAAATTCTCCAGTCTCCTCTTATCTTACTTAAGATTCACATGTGCATGGAGTTCCACACCTTAGCAATGTGTTGAGTGAAGAAGCACCTGCTGCTGCTTGCTTTGAACCTGCCACTCATTAGGTTCCATTCATGGTCTATACTTTTTATATTTGAAGAGATGATGAGAAATCAGTCCAAATCCACTTTTTATTTGCTTCTCATGATTTTATAAAGTTCTGTCATATTTCTGCCCAGCTGAGTCCTTTCCAGGCACAAGAGTCCTAGCTACTTGGCTGCTCCATGCATGGCAGATGGTGCACAGCCTATCGTTGCTGCTGCCCATCTCCGTACCTCTCCCAGCTGCATTGCATCCGTTCTTGAGACCATGGACTCACCTCCACATAGGTTTCAAGATTCAGCATGGGTCTACACTGTGGCAAAGCTCTCTTCTTTTTCTAATCTTTGTTCCCTACCTAATAATTCCTATAATTTTCTTTGCTACTTCAACTGCTACTGAGCAGTGAGCTGATGTTTTCCTAGTTCTTACACCTGTTATAACTTCCCAACTTTTCCTTTGGTGACGGTGGTCATGTGAGAAACTCCCATTTTATATATTTTATATTTTTCCCCTCATTTATGAAGAACCACAAACTCTTGGCTATTTCGAATCTGCCACATGCTAGTTTCATCTGATACCCTCTATTTCTTGTATTGGAGAAATGTGAAGAAGCAGTAGACCTCAAAAAGTATGTTGCATTTATTAAATTATCCTTTTTCTCTATTGTCTTGTTTAAGAAACCACTCAAACTTTTACATTCCAAAATGAAATTATGGTCAAACTATGAGTAATTTTCAGAAAGCTTTTACGATATTTTTTTAAAGTCAGTTCAAGAACATTTTTATGCATCTCATAAAAGTGGCAGGAGATAATATTAGAATAAGCCGTCTCCATGCTGCTTAATAGAATCCCTCGGACACGTATAGAATAGAGTACGTGCTGATGTGTTATCCTAAATTAATGGCTTTGAGGAAAGAGAATTTCCTTGTAAGCTTTAGAGGACCGAATGGGACACTACTGAGAGAGAGAATTCTCCCAAACATAGATGAGCCTGGCACAGAGCCACTCTAAACATCTGATTGGACAAATGTTGAAACTTCTAGCTTGCAAGTAATTGACTTTTAATTCAATAGAAATCTTTTATTCATTATTTTGCCCTCATTTTAGTTTTGTGAAGCTGAAGTATTAGAACATAGTCAGGTAAGTTTCTCTTTTGTATGCTTCTAATACAACCTCAAAACTGGTAACATTTTGTAAAATGAAACTTAATCCTTGATACCAATTTTTCAGTTCTAAATCCCTATATATTTTTCCATCATTAATTATAACAGATTGCATTAATTAGCTACAGTCATTTCCCACAAAGGAAAGAGCTAAACTGGCAGTCTCTAATGCATTGTAGGATGGCATTTGCAGTGCATTTTCAACTGTCATGCATAATGAACAATCCGTTTCCTCCTGACATTTTGTAGCAAGGAGACATACTGGACTGGTGCATGCTTCCTATACTACCTCTGAGGGGAGCCATTATCCAGCAGTTCTGATTAATGCCAAGGAAACCATATATCTTTGTAATCCTTTGCAGGATTACATGGGCCTGATTCTACTCCCATTTAAGTGATGTGAGTCTGCAGTCACATAGTTTGCATGACACATTTCAGTAGAACAGACATAAAAATAAGATGAAAATCTTTGCAGTACAGTCTGTTGTTTTCAGTATGGTACAAGGATGAGAAAGAGTAAAATGAAACTGCAGAGAAGAAATAACTTTCAGTTCTTTTTCATTTTAACATCTGGTTGTGGGTGATTTGGTAAAGCTTATTCAGGAGACAAGACATTCTCAACTACTCCAAAGTTTGATCATATAGAACTATATAAATATAGAAGATATCAACACTTGTTTTAATGGTACTTTATCCATTTATCTGAAGTTGAGGGCATGCTCTGCAATTTGAAATTTCATTTTCAGCTGAAACCCTGAGTGACAAGCATCATTTTTAAGAGCATGATTTTGTTTGGAAAGGTGGAGGGGAAGTGTAAAAGGAGATGGGGGAAGAGAGGTAAAACAATTCAACAAACAGATGGGGAAATGGTGTATAATGTTATGGCTAGTGTTGGCAAAGAAAATATCCAATGACTTCATGCCTTTTGCATTATTCTCTAGCCTACTGGAGTTTGGTTTCCAAGTGTTCTTAAATGCTAAATTATCCTGATATACTCTTATGAATATGGTTTATTTTTCGAGGAGGCCAGCAGCAGTAAGACTGAGAAAATGTCATTCTTAATTACAGTGCTCTGAGAAGCACTGTCTAAAAAACTCAAGGAGTGGTCAAATGACAAAGTTCAAGGCTGCATTGTGGGTAAGAGATTAGTGAAAGCTTTTCCTGTACTTTGAACCTGTGCTATTCCATGGGATATTTACTTTAAATACACATTAAATATGTCATTGGTTGTAGTGAAGTGTAGAAGACATAAAAAACATTCTTTAAAACTGGAAAACTTCATGTATTTGAAATACACTAGTGTTTTTCATTATATTTTCTACTTCATCTCTGTACTTGTTGGTATTTTTGTTTTACACCTTCTAGAAGGCAAAAGGGCTCAAAAGTTAGCTTTGAACAAACTTTAGGGCACATGCTCTTCAAATGGCTCAAAAATAAGCCAGAGTAAATTGTTTTATCATCACTGCGTAGATCCTGCTGACTCTTAACCAGGCTCAATAAGATGGGTGACAATGCCAATAAGTGTTTTCTGAGATCCTACTGTCATCTTTAGCTTATGCTGAATTTCAGAAAAAAGTCAGGACAAGGACAAAAATATGAATGGAGTAGTTGGTGTAGCTGGTACTTCTTTTCTTTTTTTCTCAGCAATGTTCTTTTCTTCTTAATGGGTGATTGTCAAGAAAGCAAAGGTAATGGTGTCATTTCACGTCCCCCTTCTCCTTATTTCAGATGTGCAGAGCAGACCCCAAGCAAACTACGGGTTCTAGCTCTTGCCTCTTATTCTGAGACTCTCAACAGTGGTGCAAATTGTGGGGTTTTATGAGGAACAGAGGCACTTATGGATCGGAATTTGGACTGAGACCACTACTAGATGATTTCACACAGACTTCCAAAAAATTAGAATACCCAAAACCCAATCATATGATAACTTCTGGCTGAACTCCTGCCCAGCTTGAACTGGAGTCAAATATTGCTTTAGCTAAGCTAAATCTTCCTTTGTCCTGGCTTTCAAATAAAGCCGTTGTTATTTTTGTTTTGTTTTTTCCTATTAAATGAACAAATCTGCTCAGGATGTCTTTAAACCTCCGTGCACTGATTCACTCCAAAATAATAGTAGATGACTTAGACAAATGATCTGAGTTACTGATTCGTGGCTGGAGAGAGTGAGTAAGAAGTGCACTCTGTCCCTTGACTGTCATACATTCCTTTGCCATATCTCCATTAACATCCCAGTGAATGTGTTGATTACTGCTTTGGATTCTATATTTAAAAAACTGTAAGAAATTCGCCCTGGAAAAACAAATGAGTAGTTTGGCTTATCTGTTTTTATCTTGGCAAAATAAGCCATTTTTTCTCATCAGCTGATCTGAAGTGAAATGGGTTGACAAGTTTCACTTGAATTGCATTGAACTACTTACAACTATACAGCACTTTGCTGGCAGCTCACACATTCAACATTTGGGCAAGATTTCCATGGCCCAGTACCAATGTAGCATATTACAATAGTTTTTCTGAGTGCTTGAAAGGCATGGTGATGATGTAAGACTAGCATTTAGTCCAAACCTAAAGATCTGTTCCAATATATTCCAGTCAATCCTTACCTTGGGACTTAGAACTAAAGGCAGGGATTCAATATCTGCTTTTATTTACGAACATTGTGTGGAAGACTTGCAGAGTTTAGAGCTGAATAACTTTCAAGTCTATAGGGATAAATGTGCCAGTTGGTTCTGGGAGAATCCTGATAGTGTTCTCAGGTATCTGTTTCTATACCCACAAATCTACAAGTTTCTTCACAGCCACCTTGCCATGAGACATATCAGGGGGAGAGGCTAAATATCAAAAGACCTAAAAAATTTAACCCATAATAAAAAGTACATGTCAGCATTAAATTCCAGCCACAACATACTGGCATTTACCAAATTTGGAGAGGAAAGCACTGCACTTCAGATTGCAAAAAATTTTTTGAGAGAATAATGAAGATTTTACTGTAATTGCAAGTCACATGCCCACAAATTGCCTAACAAAGCTCTTATTATTCTGTTTTTTTCATGGCATGGAAATTGAGGCTGAGATGCTCTTTTAATTCTTAAATGTTGAGATAGCTAACAGAAAGATTTGGCCTCCAATTCAGAGTGGGACAGGTGGTATGGATTTGTTTGGTTCCTATTGAAGAGTGCTTCCAGCAGCTGCTGAAATGGAAAGCAAACAAATGTAGCTTGAAATGGAGGAAAACCTTAAGCCCAAATTTGTAAGCATTAAATTTTTGTTTCTTTTCCTTGCTAACTCAAAGATGTAACTTGCCAACTTTCAGAAGTGTTATACACATGCATGAAACATCTGTATCTGCTGATTCAGGTCATAAACACCCCAAGCCACGAAGCAAAAGGAGGCAGTAACTTTTTACAGTGTTGCCTAACAAAGCACTATTTCATTTTTAAGAGAGCAAAAGGATGGGGGCAAGATCTACAACCTGCTGAATGCCAAATAATTTTCTATCAAATTGAGCAGATGTAAGCTATCTTGTATATTGCTGAGCCCCACCTACTGGCACATTAATTACCTTATTACAGGCATACAAAGGCCTCTCTATTGAACTAACCTGCTACAAGTATTACAGCTTCCCAGGTATTGTTTCCTCTTCCCTGTCACTCCTTCTGTTTCTTTATCTTCATTTTCTTCTATCTGATCATTAAAAACAAAGGGAGAGAAATGAACATAGCAAAAGAAAATAGGAGGAAAAAGGAAGACAGGCAAGAAGAAGAAAATGCAATAATTGTTAAATCAAAACCTGAAAAATATTTAGTTTCAATATCTTCAGATTTTTTTTAATTTCTCATTGAGATGTGAAGAAATGTAGAGTAAATATGAAGTTTTTAGAATTTTTCTTCAAACATACTTGCCGTTTTTCACCCTGCACTACTGCCGACTTTCTGACTGTGTAGTACAAATAGCTTTTCAGCTACTCCTACAATGGTGCATTCAGAAAAAGATGCATGTGCTAATGGCACCTTCACAGCCACTCGGTTGTGGCAGTCAAGGAGTGAGTGAACATGCCAATCAGATAACATATGCAGGTTGGATAACTATATATCTAACTACCTGCCTGTGTGTGGTACTGTAGCGAAGTGAAAGCATTGGGGTGACATGGAAGCTGATATGTTCTCTAGGGTACATCCGTTTTGTCCATAGCAGGAAACTGGTTTTGCAATAGTAACGTATGATTTATATAGTTGTTAACCTTCTGAGTTGCAGATTCAAAAAAAGAAAAATTAGCCTGAACCGGTATGTTTCTCAGCATCAGGTATATATCTCACTCTTTTTCTTGTACTATAAATATAGGAAAACCTTTTCATGTATATAGTTTTCTGCTTGCATTAAAGAAATAGTGTGTGTGTGTGTGTGTATATGTGTATAACATATCGGTATGTGTGTATGGTAAGTGTATTTTTTTAACGCAAGCAGATGACTACAAAGTGAATGTTCATAGGGGATATTGGTTAGACACACTACTAGAGCTGTGAAATAATTCTTGCCACCAGTGTTTCTAATGAAGACCATCCACAAATAGCTTTATTTTTAGTTCCAAAAAAGAATACAAATTGCTTTTAATCCAGCTGAATTTTTGAGGGATTAGCTATTAGACTTTCCTTATTCCTTTCACTGACAAATGACTTTTGGGAGCAACTCCATCACTGAATCAGTTCACCAAGCAGAATATTCCACTTCATAAACGAAAAAAACCAAACACCAACCCCCCCCCCAATGCAAAAACAAAACACAAAACCCCCAAAATCAAACCAACCTTCTACCTTACTATAAACTCAGCTTAAGATTGTCTGATTTTATTGAGTGTGCGATTTTAGCTAGTAAAAATTATCTACACAGTGTAGGCTTCTGAATGAAATATTTTACCATTTTTTTCACACTCATCTAAAAAAAGAACTAGAAGAACCAAAAAAATATTTGTGGCGTTTCTAATTGATTCATTATTACCTTTTAGGAATTTACTTAATGATATTCATTTTGTTCAGAGAAAATATAAATTAGCAAATGAGTTTCTGATGCATATGGAAAAAACAACAAAAAGTCTGTACGCATTCTCATTTGGACTTTAAGGAAACTTAACTTACTCTTTGACTAAAGTGCTTTCAGGATTCTCCAGAACCGTGTTCTTTATAGTAGATTATATCCTTGTATTGATTCACTATAGGCAAAGGAAATGTGGCATTGCAACAGGATGTATATGAAATGCAAGGGTATCAGTTGATGGTACATTTGGCTTTTGCTGCACAATTAACCTCCCATGTTCTCAGTTCTGTGTCACTGAAATAGGAAATATAGGAATATATACCAAGAGGCACAATGCTCCTTCGTTCAGTCTGTGCCCATTTCAGGTAGGAGGTCTGACTAAATGGTTGTTATAGTCCCTTTTGGATTAAAATCCAGGAATTCTAGCTGCCAGCACTAAAATATTACTTATAGTCTTACAGTGGGTTTCTAATTCACTCAGCATTAAAAAATCTCAAAACCAAACACCAAAACACAGCCTTGATATTTTTGCATGTAGGGCAATGTTGTCATCTGATGGAAAATGGAATACCCCACTGAAGTCAAAATGAAATTACAATGATGTACTCAAGTTGAAGATTCTTCTACAAGACTGAACGTTCAGAATCAATATTTCCGTTACTCGTTACTGCAGTGACCTGGTAGAGTGTTCCTGATAACTAGCCTGGTAAGCACAGTAGAGAACAGAGAAACATGCTGTTCAATCTACCTTGCAGACCCATAAATCATCCCTGCAGTTTTCCAAGGGTGTCTATGCCACATTCTGCCTAGTGTGCCTTCAGACAGTACCTGCTATGCCTTTCTCTGCTATCCTTCCCCCTCTCATTCAGCCAGCAAGAGATTCCTGGTAACAGCCCTGCCTGACTTGACTGCATCATTCTTGTCTGGCCACTCACCATGCTCTCTCCCTGGAGGGAGCTAGGGGCTTGGTCCAGAAGTGCTGGAGATCAGCAATATGGTGTGGATTGTTCAGCCTGCTGGAAAGCTGGGAGGAGAGAGCCCTGCAGTGTAAGTATGAGCATGTGGGAGCCGAGATCCTCCCCAGGGCACTGTGCTGAGAGACAAGTCAAGGACAGACACATATGTCTTGTAAGAATCAGAAAAAACATGCTGTGACAGGTGGAGTAAGTACCTTTGCTTCCCTCAGTCACACCATTTGTGTGGAAAGACCAAAGCCTTAGGGCCAGCCCCCGAAGGCCAACATTTGCAGGTCTGTGGCTGCCTAGAAGCCTCCCATCACATCAGACCAAGAAAATGCCCAGCAGCCCTAGGATATCTGGTGACAGAAACCAAACCATGCTATTCCACAACAGCTGAGCTATGTGTGTCTGAACTGCTTCCCCTGGCTTTGTTAACAATTTCCTGGCCTGGGAGAGAGACATATCTGTGGGTCTGTGTGGGGTTATTCACCATGGGACTCCCCCACTACATCCCAGCATTGCGGCTTGGTGCCAGAGGGAGGGAGAGGAGCCGTGGGGCCATGTAGCACTGGGAATCCTTTGTGGCTAGCAGGGACTAGCCTCAACACAGCAGCAACTGGTACCATTGTCCAGGCCAGCCTCTGTGTTTCACTGGGCTGTGCATAGGCCTGCATGTGGTGGCTGTGTAGAATAACTACTGACAAAATAGTGAATGTATGTACGAGGAGCAAGCCAGCAGTACGTAGGGTGGTTGAAGCCTGCTGTATGGGGTTTCATATGTGGCTGTTTGCTAGGCAGATGTAGGTCATGTGACAACCTTGCACTTGGTATTTAATTGGCAGTGATGGAGCAGAGTCTTCAAGTAAGGGTGAGAATTCAGAGATTAGAGGGAAGTAAGGAGGGATGCATTGCTTTTTTAACACAAAAAGCAGGCCTGCTGCTGCTCTGAAGCTTTCCAATCTCTTTATGGGTTAAGAGAGGCTCTAGTCCCTTCAGGGCTTTCCTCAGAGGCAGGACTAGTGTGGGAGCTCATGCCCTGGCAGGAAAGCTGCATGTTGTGCCAACTGAGGATAAGGTGTGCATGTGGCATGGCATTTTTGAAGAGTATGTGAGAGCATGGAAATTACTGGACACAGTGGTGCAGTGTCTGTCTCCTGTCTTATGTGATATACACTGGCTGACCAGGAAAATTCCTGAGGATCATCAACAATGGTGAGTATACAAAAAAAGAGGTTTTCTGCCTGGGATTTCAGTTAGGGCACAGTACTGTGTGCAGAAAGAACCGGATACTGTGTGCATTGTCAGAGAATTTGGCCTCAGGGGAACTAACAGGGATGCTGTGACAGGACGCTGTAGACACAATGACTTATATTTCCAATCAGGATTAATAATTGTTCAGGCCATCAAACATAAATAGCCGGTGTTTAGACAAATGAATTTTATATCAAGCTTTCGGTGATATGTATTCGTGCACTGCCACATCAATTGAAAGCAGGATGAAAGCCATCAAAGGAGCAATATGTTATGGGCAATCTGACCTGATGGGTCCTGGGAAAAGTGTAGGTTTCAGTGCTGAGTACACAAATCAGCTATGCTAAGCCCGCATGGGAAAGGAATGGCCAGAATATGTTGCTCATCAGTATGGCATGAGAGGAGTCAGTTTAAAGTTTGCACGCACACTCTGGACACATGCATAGGCTTCTGTGTTTTGGGGTTGACTTGTTTACTGACATGCTTACTGGCTACATTAGCAACACCATGCCTCAAAGTGTCTGGATCAGTTGCTATCACTGAACCAATGACAACCAGGTACAGAATTTGTTTCTTTGGGGAGATGGATGCCATTCGGATAGAAATCACAGATCTAGAAGCCACTGAATAAGGCAGTGGAGCGTTCACTGGTTCTAATAGCCCTCCTCCCTGGAAAGCTGAGCACTTGGTCCGGAAGTCTGACACTTATTTCCCTTTCCCTGCCTCTGAGTCATATGGATTTTTTCCCACTGTGATTAGGTGGGAAGAACACTGCCTGGGCTGGCAGGACTCTTGTACAGGTGGCACCTTTTACTTCATATTGTTCACACTCATATTGGGCCTAGAAGAACATTTGGCAAAAGCCATCAAATACATACCTTAGTAGAGAGAACTGGGTGCGAAATGCAGCTATGAAATAAGCTAAAGTCGATATAGTAAATGGGAGAAGTGTTTGTACAACAGCACAACTCCCAGGTACAAAACTACCAATTGGTTATGCTTCTGAAGTCACTGGAGTTGCATGTACAGCACAAAGTGAATGGGATAATTTGGCCCATCTCTGACTTGTAGAATCCCATGGAATTAAACTCTAAAACATTTCAATACTTCTGTTAATGAACAAAAGTTGACATTTTGGTTAGTCACAGTTCTAAACAAATTACAGATAGTTCTGATGAGATTTTTCAAACTCCTGATTTTCAGAGCAAAAAACCCATAAGCAGCATGAAAAGTGGATTGTCCCCTCCATTCTCTATGCCATTTAGTAAAAAGCTTGCCAGAGCTCACACACTGCCAAGATGACAAAAGCTAAACAATTCACAAATGTGGGCACAACACCTGTGCTGCTGCAGTCCAGGTGAGGCACTGGCATCCCACTTGGAAGGAAACCAAGAGGAAACCATTGCTGACTCACAGAGACAGGTGGAGGAACAAAGCAGTGGCTTTGGCTTGATCATGGAATTGACTGTAAAGGAAAATTTTTATTGCCAAAGGATATACTGCATTTGTGATCAGCTCCACTGTCAAATATCTTGTTCTTGGCTAAAAAAATAAATATTTCTCCTTGATGTTCCATTGACTTATCAATATATGAGCAAAGCCTTCTTCTGGTATTGGCACAGTTAAAAGAACCATCTTACTAGGCTTGATCCAAATGCTGCTGCCGTCAAACAGATCGGAAAAAAGAGTTAGTCACCAAAGAACCATCACACTGAAATACAGCGTTCGTTACTGATCCGAGCTGTGACTCAGACTAAAGGCTAAGAAAAGGCTCCATTTCCCATTGCTCCTTAATTATTATTTTTTTGTAAGAAACCTTAAAAATAGTCCTGTTTCAACTTCTTGAATTAGAAAGCTGTTGTTTCCTTTAAGCTGAAACTTTTTACAAAAGTAAAATCTTTGAAATCTTAGCAAATGTAAACATAAAATGATTAAAGACAGATCAGCACTGTAACAAAATATTGCAAAGTTATTGAAATGAGATCTTTCATCTGCACTCAGCTCACGCATTTTTGAGATTTTCAATTTGTGGAAATTATTGAGATTTCTGCCTTTCATCCTGATCCGAGAGGAAAAAATGCTAGCAGCTCAGAACTATCTGCAATAGCAGAAGGGAGTTCCCTATTCTGCTTTAGTCCCATTTGGTTGCTCTCATTCGTGAAGTTATTTGCTAAGGGCCACTTATTCCTGTAATTCATAAAGGCCTTCTAATGGAAGAGATGGGATGAGACAATGGAAATTGGTAAGTACTTCCTGAGTATGAAGACCAAAGCAGCTCATAACTTGTGCCCCCTCTTCCCTTCTGCTCTATTCATTCCCCACACTGGCATTATTCCTTGTATTTTTGTTGGGCAGAGACAAGCAAAGCACCTTGTAATACACAAGTCTCAGCCACACTCAGAGAACTTAATGAAGGGCTGGTTAAAATTGCTGCCGACTAAGTTTCAAAACATAAGAATATTTTTGAATGCAATTAAAAATCTCAATAGATTTCCCAAAACCAATCCAGCATAAAGAACATTCTTCTTTGGCGACTTGCAAATAAAGGAGAAAATTCTGACCACAACATCTCTGAAGCTGTCCCTAGAGTCAAACTGGAATTTTTATTGCTGCATTGCCTTTTTAGTCATGCCACTTTTTAGCATTTTTAGTTCTAGAAGTAAAGGATAAGTCTATGAGCAAATGTTTCTGATGCAGTTAGAAGCAGCTTATTCAGCCTGTGTGGTTTATGAACTGCAGGCCATTCCATTTCTTTCAAACTTCTGCATTGTTAAGGTTTCCAGGAAGTTGTTCAATACTATGCCATATATTATTGAGTAAATTTACATGCTGCGCTAAGGGTGTCTGTCATTCCATGCTGGTGGAACTCATCCATGTTCACGTTTAAGGGCCTCTGTCAGTGACTCCAGAGTCACATAAATACAGTAATGGAGGTGGAATTGCTCCAAATTAAAGACCGGGCTAGCCAAAACCACACCATAGCTTAGATACATCAAACTTACTCCATCAGTAAAAGAATTCCGATAAGACAAGAATACCTTTGTAGCAATTTGCATCCAATGATGTATAAATGCATCAACTGGACATTAGATCTTAAGACGTCAAAATTGGGGTTCAACCGGTGTGTTGTTAGAATAGATTCATCATTATGTCCCTTCCAGAGAAAAGTCTAGGCAAAGTTCTGTCAGTCTACTTCACCAAAGACAAGTATAAGCTGTTCTAATTGCTAGTATGAGCATTGTAAGAATGGAAGAGCAGCTCACAACCACACCATCCCGCACCCTGCACAGGCAGGGAGGTGCCTGTTCTCAAATGCTTACAGTCAGAAGGGACAGCCAAAACAAGACAAGGAAAGCAGGGACAGAGAGTGGTGATGATCAACCATCACTAACATAACAAGCCATGGCTGAGCTAGAAACAGGTGACAAGTGTGTCCTTATAACCAGCCCAGCACCTAATTATTTCCATGTCATGTAACTGCTGAAACCAATTAGCCCTGTACACAGACATTTCAATGGTTACCCCTTAAATTTGGACTTTTCTGCATTATCAAATACATGCAACTGTGATCAAGGGTTTGTAAGACTTGCCAGGCTCAGAAAATTGTAGTGTGGTTGAGATAAAGTTTAGGTGTTTATGAGCTGAAAAAGATTTAAAACATAGCTATCTCTTTTTGAGCACAGATACAGAAAATCAGAAAGCAAAAAATTATTCTCTGGTTGGTTAGCACCATTAAATCTGCAAACACTGTCATTTCTGCCCAGGAATAGGAGTAACAACTACCACCCTCTCCTTCCTGCTCCTCATAAATCTGAATCCTATGTCCTGTGAGTGAGCATGTATAGACTGTATAAGTAAAGAGGACATAAATTTCACAAGTTCTCTACACAGAATATTTTGTTCCCATATTAAAATCAATAATAGCTATCAAAAAGCAAATCACCTGATTCCACCTTACACTAATAAATGACATTTCAGATTAACAGAATCTAAACATGGTATTTAAGACCTTGTATCAGAGTAAAAGAAGTGAAAGGAAAAAAACCAGTGAGCTCTGATTTAGGTCCTGCTGATCAGTATCAACATTTTGAATGACACCTAGAAGAGACTGATTCCCTAGGCTCACATGTATTTAGTTCCTAGAAGTATACATGGACATTTACAAACACTCCCCAAAAGATAAAAAGAGACAAAGAACTTGCAAGAAAGTTGTAGGTGACTAACTTCAGTTTCAAAATTACACATGCTTACTCTTATCCCCTGAGTTCAGATGGTAAAATACTAAATGGCAAAATCAATCTACTCCCTCCTGACCAAGACTAGCACTTTGATGTGGTTCAGAAGGATTTTTGCCCATATATATGCACATTATAAAATCCATGTCTTGGTGTGTACATGTATATTTGCATGTGACGCATGTATGAACCAATGTGTGTGTGTATATAAAAAGTATGTGCTACATATATTTGCAGCATCTTTTTTGCATATGGTTTGTATTTTGTTTAATTTTGTTTTTTCTTTAAACCCATTACCAGCTTTTTCCATTTCAGCTGGCTATGACATCCACATTTTTGTTTTCAGGTGTCCAATGACCAGTACTGAAAGATGCATGCAGAGTACAAAATGCATTTCTGGGAAGAAAGAAAAGAAGAAAAACAAGAATACAAAAGCAAACTGCCTCCATCACTTGTCCACTCATCTTTCCCAAACAGTTCCTGGAAATCAGAGTGAGAATCATACCACAACGCACAGGTTTGTCATACAGAAATGTCATAAGGCAAGGTCAGGCATATCACAGGCTTCAGATTTTCCTTCCGGAGCTATGCACACACATACCTGTGCACACAGTTGGAAATGTATCTCAAAATGTCAGTTGATACCATGATTACAATTATCAGAAGCCCTGACCTGGATGCACCCAGTCTCAGAAGTTTGACAGGCCAGGCTGCGGCATAGTGAGCTGTGTTTCAGTACACAGAGTGCTCCATCGCAGGGCTTTTGCATGTGAGTCAGGCTACAACAGATGAAAAGGTGGCTTGGCTTTCTGGCTGGCTGAGCGTGCTGAGGGGAACAGCAAGTGATTCGGGAGTCACAACTCCTCCCTCCCTTTCCCTCTCTGTGGATACAGGAGGAAGTGGCTCCACATACACTGCCATTTAACTGCCTACAGATAAGGACAGTCTGAAAAAGCAAGTCAGAAACCAGGACATTCCCTTTGCCTTTTTTGTGTATGGTTACATACTTTGTGTTGTAATTTTACGCTTCCTAAATCCAATTTCTATTAGACATTTATTTCTCATTCATTTTTGGTCTGAAACTATTCATTTAAACATTTAAAATTTTCAGAAATATTTTTCCTTAGACTTGACAGCTAGCTGTCTGTTGTATTCTTCCTATGAGGCTTATTTATTAACAAATTCACCCCAGTGTAATTTCATATGGAAAATCCCCCTAACTTTCTCACCAAGTATTAATGTGTGTAGGGCTCTTTCTGTGATCCTGACCTCCGTAAAATAAACCCATGTCCAGTTTGCTGTAGCAGTCACCATGCTGCCCCATGGATCATTGCTGTTAAGGGGATAAATGTGGTGTCTTGGCAGTCAGTTAAAGTATGGCTTGGCAAATAGATTTAGGCTTTGATGCTATGAGTTGTCCTTTCCAAATAAGAGTTTCTGGGTGGTATTTTAAAGTTATGCTGTCTGCTGCTGTTTTCCTGGATATGATAACACTGCAACATGTCTGTTGAGGTTGGTCTTTATGAATACTGCACATTTACTGATCTCTTCTTATGACCTTTTTTTTTTTCCCAGAAATGGAAATGACAACAAATGAGGTCACACTGCAGGGACTCGAGTACCTCAAGGTACCTCAGAGCCCAGCCAGGCCCCGGAGGGGCACAGATCAAGCCCACAACAGGAGCCATCAGAGGGGTACAGCTCACCCTCGTCCTCCCTCGCGACTGACCTTGGCCCTCTGGCTGGTTGGCTGCTGAGAGCCTGGAAGGGCCGTTTCCACCCTCTTGGCTGAGGGCTCAGGTGCAAAGCTGTGTAACTCTCTGCTTTTCAAGGAGAACTTTCCTGCATTTCTGCCCGGGGCCTTGGATGGGAAGCCGGCTCACTTGGCCCGGGCGCTCCCCTGGTACATGCCGCCCCCAGCCATATGGCTGATCGCTGCCGGAGGGCTATGGTCCAGCTCAGCATGTCATGGGCACCCGGCTGTCAGAGCAGGGTGGAGGGGAAAGGCCAGGAGCCCCAGGGTGCCCCTCGGGCACCCCCACAGCAGCGAAGCAGGGCCTTGTCTTCCCCGCAGAAATCCTGTTGCCTCTGGGCCTGCGGGGCGGTTGGCCTCCCTGCCGGCATGGCACGCAGGTACGGCCTGGCCACTGGCGTGGTCGGGGAGGAGCAGGATCCGGCAGCCCGAAACACAAATGGGAAGGCTGCACTGATTCCGTGTTGGCACACCCTGAAATGGAGAGACTGCGGGAACGGCACCTTCTCCTACGTTCAGACTCACTGCGCTTGCCTTTGTAGCTTTGGGAAACCCTTCTCCTCACCTTTCCAACAAAATTTCCACTTGCAGTATGACAAACTTGCTCAGCTAGTCCTCAGATACTAAACAGCAAAATAACTTGTGGATTTTTTTTTCTTTAAGTCCTGCCTGTTTCAATTTCGTATTCCATCTTCTGGGCAGAGGTGGGACAACATCACTCTCCAAATAGGTCCTCACATATTTTGGTGTCTGCCAACAAAGGATTACACGTTCCTTTGAAGAGGTGAGGCAGCAATGTCTCAGGTAGGGGAGGCTGAGCTTGTGATATGGTGTGCTCAAACCAAAGGCGGAGAGAGGCAGACAGATATTCACATGAAACCTCCCAGAATTCAAGAAAACAGCATTTCCAAATTAAAAAAGAAAAAAAAAATCAGTCACTTTCAACCCAAATCTTCAGATTTAGCTTTACAGTACTCGATCAGTTAAATTTAGCATTTCAAAGCAAAACAACATTTTTCATAGAAAACTACGACGAAAAAAGTTTAGAAATATGGAGGTAAACAAACCTCCATCCTCTAGTCACTTCAAATATTCAAAATAGTCAATTCAGGGATTAAACAATACAGGACATTTTTATGTTTTGAGCCTGTGAAATGTGAGAAGCAGCCTTACTTTAGTAGCATATTTATGATCCAATTTTATACTTTTAAAAAGCACAAAGAAATACTGTTTTCAAGGACTATATGCTCTCTAGCTTTCTGGGCAAAGTTTGAGCTCACATCTTGTCTAATGGTGTCTTGTGAGTTTAATTTTCACATGCTATTCTTAAATGTACATACATTTACAGCCGTAGAAGTGGGAGGAAAAAAAATAAATTTCAATGCAAAATTTCACACAGTTCCAGCAAGATTTATATAAGAGACCAAATCATGCTGGCATCAAGCAACTTGAATCTTCAAGGAACTCTGGGGAAGTCCTTTTCCCGTTTTGTGCTGCCGCTGCTCATGAGCAACTTGATTTTCCTCCACAAAGTTCATTCCTTACTCTGCTAAAAGACTGCTGGCAAACATTTTTTTACATGAAACAGACAGTCTGTAATTAAACACTTGTAGATGGTTGAACTCAGTGAGTTATGAATGCTCTGGGACATATAAACAAACCTACAATGAGAATTGCTTCCATAATTTGAGTCAACAAAGTGAATGAGCTCAAAGCACAATTTAATAAAGTCTGTAAGATAGCATAGCTACACTTCTCTCTCATTAAAATGGTCTTATGAGAATACTGCACTTTCACAATATCTTTTAAAAGGTGGGAAACTCAACAAGAAAGGAACTTTATTCACATTTAGCTCAAGATGTACGAGTTAATGTACTTCAAAGCACAGCTCAGGCTAAAGAACAAGTGTGAAACCTGTAGAAAATACCAATAAATCTTCTGGAAGCAGGATCTGAATATATATGCTTTTTTTCCCTCCAAATAATAGCATCCCTCATTTCTTCAGATCCTGAGAGACCATTCTGTTCCCACTCTTTAGTTCTGCAAGTGCTGGAACAACTTGTATTAGTAGGCCTATGGTAAGGTTGACCAGCCGCCAACTTTTTGATCGTGATTTTGTCTTGTGCACCATAGAAACTTTGGAGCAACAAATGAACAGCACAGGGAATATTTATACTGTTTGACTGAGTAGTGGAGTGAAGCATTTGTGAGTTCTGTGCCATAATAATACATCTGGGCTGCTTTTTGGATTGAAGATTTATCAGTGTTGGACCAGAGTATTCATCTTCACCAGTCGTTAGCATATTTAGCAGTATGTTGCATTGCACAAGTGTAAGTCTCCCATACTGATTCTAGTTTCTGAGTGGCTTTCCATCAGCTCAGATTCTGATAAGATATTGACTGTAGTCTATAGGTGTAAATGTAAGCATAATGCACTTGCCACTCCCTGGGAAAGCAACGTGACTCCAGCCTAAGAGCACACACTAGCTCATGTGGGAGCAAGCTTAATACAGGTTGGGAATGTTGAATATTTTGGTTTCATTAAAAAAAAATTTTGACATTTCTGAACCGATTTTTTTCTAAACATACTGGTCTATGAAAATGCCATTTTGGGATGAAAAGAGTTTTGAAAATATCAGCCTTTTTCCCTAGGAAGAAAATTTCATCTCTCAACTAGCTGTACCATCCAAAACTGGTGAAGTGCAAAAATAAGTAGAAAACATGCGTCCTAAATAGATACCTCTCTGTCTATTTCTGAGCCCAAGGAGTATAGCTCAAATGTGAATCATTTGGATTGGGCTGCTTTCCTTTTTTTTTTTTAATCGCCTACTTTTGCAGCAGTAGCCATGACTATCATAACAACCAAAACAAAGACAGACATGGAGTTGGACTCCAAATTAGTACATTCTGTCTGCCCATGAGAGAGGAGTCTAACCAAAACCTTCACTTCCCAAACACACTCTAAATTTTCAGGAGGTTTGACTGGGTATTCATAACTTCTAAGTCAAGTTCATCTCTACTACCAGTAACAATACCAGATATGGTTATGACAAACAACCTGCAGGTTTTCATATTTCTCCAGCAGGTTTATGTTCTACATCACCTTGAAGTTATTCAGTTACAAAGAGAGAGAAAGACAGTGTCTTTAAGCCAAATTCTTTGTCCTCAATTTCGGCAGCATCAGGGGCTTCTGAATTAGCTTTTGTAGTTAAGCCCAACCGGCCATGATGCTCTGATTTCTGACTTTCCTTCACTAGAAGTGATCACTGACAGCTGTTCAGTCAGGAGGAAGCCTGCTTTGTCCTCTCAACCCAGAGGCATCAGGCTCTGCTGAGTGTCTGTCATCCTCCCGTGCCTAATGCCAGGGCCAGTACAGTGCCCTGCATGGGTTTCACTGTCAGCAGCTCTGTTCAGTGGTTGCAGCAGAGGACTTTTCCCTCAGCCATATACAGATATTTACATTCCTTGTTTACTAATGCACTGAATAGCAGCCCAAAGAATAAAAGCATATGACTCGCCATCCTACCTGATCTTTCCTTAAGGTAAGGAAATTGGTTTTTTGCCTGTCAAGTAATAAGAGAGAGAATACAAACGAACAGCAAACAGAGTAGGCATGACACAACTATGTATGGGTCTGTGAAAGCAAATGTGCTTTATTATATTGCCTCCTTTCTAAAAGGTCAGTCTTCCATCTTGGACACACCCAGCTTTAAAATTTCCCACAGCTGCAGCTGAAGGTCATAGGCAACGGACCTGCTGCTTGGCAAGGAGCCTGTTCTCTCTTCTCCCTTTCACTTCTTCCAGGTCTTTTGCAAGGTAGTTTTGTAGTTAACTTTTTGGTGTTAGATTAATCTCTTCACCACCATCTGTTGAGTCTCTTTGCTTTCTTCTCCTACTTGAAATAATAAGTATCTTTGAATAAGGCTTTCTTGGTTTACAGTAGGGTTAGCGTTTGGACTGGGGAAATACTTGAGGCAGAGTATCATTGCTAACAATCTGTATTTTCTGAAGTAAAACTAGACTGGTTCTTGGCAGCACCATCTGTGAGAAATGGGATCCTCCCAAAGTTTTGGGAAAAATCCCTACTGCCAGCTCCCACACATCACATTATTTTTCCCTCTGTATTGTGTTGTCTCTTCAGCCGATGACTAAACCTGAAGATGTAGAAACCAACAGAATCAGCTGTAAGGCTTTCTCATGTACTCACCATCCTGTGTGTGAGGGCTGCAGCACTGCCAAACCTCTGGGAAGCTGGAGGCAAACACGGCTTGCTGAGGTCTCTGGTATGGGACCCTGTGGCTGTCCAGGTATCGCACATTTATATAACAGCCTGGCACTGCTATACTACTCCCATCTGCGGAAAGCTGTAGGAAAAGGGCTTATTACATCCGGGCAGAGTGATGCTTAGGATGACAAATCCCAGTCAGATCTGAGATTGTGCACAATTCAGAGTAAAATACAGGAGGATATTAATCGTACGCCTGTAATCAGCACGTCGAGCTGGTAGTGCAACTTAGAGCTGAATGTGGAGTTAAAAGCCCCTGTTTAAAAAAAAGGCTGCTATGCAGTGTTTCTGGACATACTTTGATACTCTTTTCTTCCACTCTGTGCATGAGTTATTTCTTTATTTTCAGGGAACAAAGGAAAGTAAGCGATGAGTTTTTGAAGCTTGAAACAGGTGAACTATGTGTGAGGGAGAGAGATGATGGACACAACCACAGCACAGCCTGTTCCCTCTCAGCTTTCTCCACTCCAGGTTGAGAACAGCTCAAAAAAATTAAATGGAACTGCAAGTGCTTGAGGTGCCAGGGAGTGAAAAGACCAACTATTCATTTAATTCATTTTCTACATGGAATTTGAAGAAAAAAAATGGATATGAAATATTTGGAAGAAAGGCAAGTTCTTTTCAGTTCTCCTGGGAAACTGGAAGAAAAGGAGCTTGAACTTCTTGCTTGGAAATGCCTTTTCTGTGGGGGATCAGAGAAAATTTTAAGGGACAAATCGGAGCTGCATTGGATGATTTGTGGTTGTGACTTTTGGGTGGAGAGGAGGAAAGGATGTTTTTCATTTCAGGTTAATGGAAAAATCTCATAAAAGAAGGAAAAGCGTGGTAAACATGAACATGAAATGTCTCCGGGGATTTAAAATGCAATGAAAAGCCTAAACATGTGACCAGTGACAACCAGGCAGACAAACTATAAACATAAGTAGTCATGAGAAGCTGGCCTGACATAAATGGCTTTAGGAATCTGAGGGGGAAAAGTACATTACATTCGCAGTGTTGAACCCAAGTCCTAAGTAAATGCTTGGTACACTCACTGGGTTACATATTTCTGTTACTATTTTTATAAATTCCCTTTCCAGAAGAGTCTGTTCTGGACAGTACATCGGACCTCCTGCATAACTCAGGCCATATGATTTCACCCAGTCATTTCTGCATCAAACCCAACAACCCACAGCTGAATTAGAGCCAATCTTTCACAAGGGCAGGACATCTTGCATAGAAGACTCCAGCTGATGTTAAAAGCTTCCATCCTATTTCCAAGTTGACCTAGCAGTTTTCAGCTGTCAGCCATTGGGCCTTCATATGCCTTTGACTACTACATTTAAGAGCTCTTTTGTCTTGATTATTGACCTGTCTTTTTGATGTACTATCCCTGGCTCTCTACACTCCATTCACAGAACGTACATGACAGCGCAGAGTAGGTTATAGGAAGAGAAACCTCCTCTGTTCACACAGATGTCCACTGTTTGGACCTTTGCAATATGTGGTTTGACAGAGAGATCAACTGCTGAAGGTGATGGTCTGAGGAATAGAACTGTGGTGCATAGAAATGTTTTCCCTATTTAAATGTGATCTCCATGAGAATCAGTGATGTTTCTGGAACAAGACAGACCTTCCCTATATACTTACCTTATATAAAACATAGTTGATCATGATTATTTAAAATGAATAATTTTAAGTATTTAAAATCAGCAAGGGGATTTTAATTCTTTGACAAACTATACTATGCAGCTATCTGCATGCATATCATTAAAAAACAACTTTTAAAGATCAGTGGGAGAAGGAAAGATTTGTCCAGGTCTAAACATTTCATGTTCCCACCCGTTTAAAAATTTAGTGATAACTCTGCATTTGGCATGGTTTTGGAGTCAAACTTATTTTACACAAACCATAAGCTAGCCTATGATTTGTCAAACTGCAGCACAGACTGGTTTAAGATTCCAGTCAAGCTCCTTTGAAATAATGTTTATGTCTTTTTGTGCTTGTTTCCCATTTTTACCTTTTTGAAACACAATATAAAGAGTTTCATATGATCTAAGGGTTTTGATCTTTTATTAAAGTTGCATCAACTTCGGGAATAAATCTACTTAAAAGATACAATTCTAGTTTCAGCCGCACACATCAAAGGTTTGTTACCACAGATTCTTCCCTCTAAGAAGCACTATAGTTCTCCTGCCTGTATTGCAAATCCTGAAAAAAAATTGTGCTTTTTTTTTTTTTTCCGGAATGCTACTAGGAAGACAGCTCACATCTGACAGGAGTATTTTCATCTTGCTCTGTGAAAAAGTCTCGGTTTAGTATAAAATAACTACCATGAGCTTATTGGTGTGCTTGGCTCAGGCATTGCCGAAAGTGCAGGCTGGATAGATGCCCAACGACACACAGCCCTGACAAATTTGTATACAGCCACAGTCTGGAAAAAGTATAGTGATGAATTCCTGCAGACGGATAGAGATACAAATTAAAAGTAGTACCTTAAGAAGAACAGGCAACATCAGGTCTCTATAAAATGTTTTGCTCATCTTCACTACTAATAGCAAGCATCATCAGATCTAAGAATCTGATTCTGTGAAATGGTTCACACTCTTAAGGGGAGGTACCTTTGAAGTTTCTTCTCGTCACTAAAGGGGATTTCTGCTCTGTGGATTTCATTATTGCAAGGTGCCTCCTGCAGGAATTTTTCATTATTCACCCCTCAGTACCCCTGCAAGATCTTCCCATCAGCATGTTACCTATTGTCAGTTTTCCCATAGAATTCAATGGGGGATGGGGAGAAAGCCTTCCACTGCTGAAGGCAGTCTGCCCATGTTCTGCACCAGTAACATCATACTGAACTGTGGGCAAATTGCTCTTATGGAGGATGTAAGATAACAGAATTAAATCAGATTAATATGGTGGTAAAACATTTCATGTCAGTTTTTTATTAATTTAAAATCTCTCTTGTGTCATCCTCTTCTGGAACTCTTTGAAGTTTTCAGGTTGCTGGAGAGCCTTGCCCTGTAAGCCCATTGCTCGTCTTGCTTAATGCTTTGGGAGAGTTGCTACAGAAAAAGACACACAGGAAAAGCACAATAGCTGCTTTTGCATCCCCATTTTATTCATCCTTTATTGATTATGGCCACAAATAGAGATGAAGTATTACAATGTTTGTTTACAGTGCTTGCCTGCCAATCATTGATTCCATCTGCTACATACCTGCCTGTTAGTCCAAAAGAAAAAAAGAGCAGAAGAAAACTATTCAGACATTCCAGCTTTGTATAGCTGCACCTCCACTGCCATAAGAACGAAACAGGAATTCTTTCCACAAAATATTTCAGTGAAAAAATTACAGCTTTTGGGACTGTCATTTCTGCATACCTGGCATCACCAGCCATTGTGGTTTCAATTAACTCCCCCAGGCTCCTTCTCTGACTGCATGGGCAAGCTCAGCACAAGGGAATTCCAACCATACTGTCTCTTTCAGGCCCCTCTGCAAAAGGATCCTGGCAAGCAGCAGGTCTTTTGCTTTCTTCCCTATAGTGTATTCTGTAAGCAAAAAAATTGCATTAAAAGTTTACCAAATTTTGTCTTCCTTTTTTCCGCCTCCCCTCACAAGGTCCTTAACATGGGCTAGAGCTCAGCAGAGGGGTAATGATGATGTCAGAAAAAATACTTCAGGGTTTATTGTGAATTGCTCTCCCCTGCTGTTTAGCAAATCACCTGCAAGCTGATCTTGATATATTCACATGGTTTTGACATTTTTAAATATTTGCCTGGATAATTATCTGGGAGAATTTCTGATCTACTGTTGTTTGCCCTGAAGGCTCAGTAGTCATCTTGTGTGTTCTATAGCTGGTCATCTAATTCATGAAAGACCATTTTTTCTGGCTAAACAAAATAACAGTTATATTCTGGATAGGAATTTTGAAGTGAATAAATAGGTGGAGTAACATGTAAGTAACTTGTAGGAGTAAGGAAAATTTTGTGAGATTGTTGCTTTTTTCTTATTACTCACAAATCTCAGTATGGCACCATGAGTAAAAGCAAACAGTGCTGCTGCTTTTTTCTCATGATAATAACAAATATGAACAAAGAATAATTTTTATACTGTAACTTTCTCATCTCTAGCCAAAACGCTATTCTTTCACTGCCACTCAGCATTTGCAACTGGATACTTCTGGGTTGAGCTTGTTGAAGAGGAGAGGCATGTTTTGCAATTTAAAAGTAGACAGTAAAGAAAGACGGTGGGCTTCTGAGATACCTGAAGAAATAATAGCAGTTTCTTCTTGGACTTTCTTCATGGGATGTGGGGTTTTTGTCAGTTGTCTGGCAGCCTGAAGACTGTGGAATGGGCTAGTTTTGATCCTTGGTCACACCCCAGGATTTTCCAGTTAGGATTAGAATCACATCAGCCACATATCTTAGAATTACTCTTGGCTGTGTCTTTCCCTGCACTAGTTTTCAGTAGGAAGACACTGTCCTTGACCTGTTTGAGAACTGAATGACTTTTCACTGTTTTAGTCAGAAATACTCACAAGTTCCCACAAATATTGATGTTACTTGTGCGCTCTTTTCTTTGTCATGTAAATAGGAGAAAGACTTTGACTCTTCTTCCTTCCTTTAGAGGCCTTCTAGTGTGGCAAATCCGAATTTGCCTTATTCTGCCATTGCATTCAGGATGTTCGTTAAATCCTTATATATGCTCAGCTGATCTAGGCATTTTTCAGTAGGTGTTTTTTCTAAGAACCACTATATTTCGATTCTCCCTTCTTTCTGAGGCCTCAGATCAAATTTCTGCTTTCATCCTGACTAGGTCAACTGGACAGTCTCAACTGATGTAGTCTCAACAGCTTGCTTGGAAGCCAGCAGCTAAAATCCAGGTTGGAAGCTACAATCCACTGCCTATGCGGATGGTCATCTGTTCTAGCAGTGCTTTGTCATCTGTTTTATTCTTTATTGTGTGTATGGGGGGAACCCTCATATTCCTGTTGCCTATTTTTTCCTCTTATGCACAGGGGTTTTGTGTCAGATGGAAGATTTTTTATTATTAATATTATTGAAGAATGTGCTGACAGCTTCTTTCCCAGTCCAACAATAAACAACCCTATCCTCTGTTCTCTCTTGGAGACGCATTTGCTCAATGTGATTCTGTATTACAAAGCAGGAGGATGATGTGTATCCTTTGCTTCTTACTGATGCTTGGTAAATGCTCACTTGAGAGAGTTTCTTTCACTTTTGAAGTTCTTTATGCCCTATATATGATTTTATGGTGACCTCTTTCAGGTCAGAAGTGATCTTCAACACGTCAACCTGAGAAGCCTTGCTGACGAAAGTTTGTTGAAATACAAACACTAATGTAAGATTGTGATTTCTCTTTGACACTGTAGCTGTGGAATGTCCACAGGAATGCGCATCAGGCAAAGGTGCCAGGAGGGTATAGACAAATCAAAATGGGTTAGAGATACCAAGAAACTCCTCTGGCTGAAGCAGAAAATGTATATGGGAAATACATACGTTAGCTAAACAGCAATACAGAAAAATGCGGAACACGGTAACAGATTACAAACAGCCTAGCAGTTAGAGTGGACACAGCGGAATGAGAGGAAACACTGGTGGCCTTTTCCCTCATGCCAAAGTTATCACAAAAAACTGATTGATGTTGAAACTTATGATCTCCTAAAAAAGCTTGGATTTGATGAAACGGGACATTTTGATGAAATTTTATTTAATTGACAGTACTTTGAAATGCTTAAATCACAAGCTAAATTTTCTGGCTTCAGAGAACATTTGACAGAGCAAACTAACATTTTTAGTTTGAATGTCACTTGAGAAATTTTAATGAAAAATACGGGACATTAGCTGACATTCTCAGATTTGGAATAATTTCTAGTACTTTCCAATAAAGAAGCCTTAAGTTTTTAGAACACTATGTAATTCAAAAGCAACCGTTGGATGTTCTGCTGGGTTTCATTTAATCCCTGGCTGGATTTGTTAATCTCTGTTTAGTATAAATCCACACAGACCAAAAATAAGCAAGGGATGTACTGTGATTACCATGTTAATCCAAAGGGTTTATTTTTATCCTGTTTTCACTCTCTCTTTTATATATATATACACATTGTCCCAGCTTAGACAAGTAAGCACTTCAGTGAAAGGGCCTTTCTTTTGTTATAGTGTGGCATATGTTTTGTAGACCCATTTGTGACGGACATTACAGTAATTCATACAGAAATACTGCTTGCTCAAAGAGAATAAAATATAACAAAATAAAGTACTATAACATTTGCCTCTTTTCTTTATTTAGTTAAAACATTAAACATTTGTACTGCTGTGGCTCCTAGAGACTCCTGATCTTAGCCCGTGGGTCCATTATGTTAAGCACTAAACAAACATATTGTAAGAAGACCATCTCTGCCTCAGAATTTAGGGCTGGGGACAAGTGAAGGGAAAGGAATTTATTAAACAATAATAATGAGATTAATTAATTTTTCTTAGATCATTGTGTATTTTAGATGTTTCATATTTGTAATTTAAATTGCAGTTTCTAAATAGTGCTGCAACAAAAAGCTCAATGTTACAAAGCTGAAATTCTTCAAAGGCATTTGAGTTGTTTGTGGGCATTTTCACTGTGAAACTTGCACCTAATTCTCATAGCATCTTTTCAATATACCTTATCATTATGTTTCTACCTCATCAAAACTGATTTACTCTGTTTATGAGTGATGCATAAGGATCACGGAGAAGGAAATGGATCACGTTAATCATATCTTTTTAGAAGTATTTTACATAAGTTTTGTATGCTGTACAAACCCCCTGATTCTCCTTTCGCTTAAGGCAGCTGGGTCCTTCTGTATGTGAGGGACGGCTTGAGGCAAATAGTCCCAGAACATGTCTTTGAGAGAAATTAGGATCTGTAGCATGTCTTCCAATTTGAGAAAGCTCGGTCCATGCTGGAATATTTTACTTTCCCCGCTTGACATTTTGACCAGGATCACCTGAAGCAGAAAACCATTCTAGTACCCTCAATGTTTGTCCTTGTTTAGGGTCCTTTATATTGATGTTGCCTGGTCCACACATGCAACATAGCTCAAGGTCCTGGGGATCTCAAGGAGTGGCAATTTATACATATACACTCTGAACTGAATGTAAATACTATTTGTTATCGAAGACACGTTTAAGAAACAGTTAAATCCCTGGAAGCAGACAGAGGAAATGGCAGTGACCTCTAGCACAAACAGGAGCACTACAGGGCAGGAAAAGAGCATAAATAACAAGACAAGTCTCATACACAAACAAAACAACAGTGGAAACAACACTGGCTCTGAAGTGGCAAAGGGGGCGGGGGGGGCAGATTTTGTTATTTGATTCCTTCTGCATTCAGAGTAACATGACTGCACTTTCAGAGCAGCTAAGACTGTTGGGAAGGAAGGAAAGAAATGGGTAGCCACGACTGTTGAAGCAAAGGGTGACAACACATTTATAACTGGCTGCCAAAAATGCTCTGTTGATAAAAAGCTTTTCAAGCACATTTGATATTTCTGCCTCCTGAATAAAATTTACCAGTGGCTTTCTGAATGGAAATGTTCAGTTTTCTAAGCTGAAGGAAGTCATAAATATACATTTATTACTTTTCAGAAATTCAGTGAAAGCAGTGGTTTTCTACACACATGAGAGATGATGGTGTAAAATCAGGGCTTACTGTATTTTTCCGATTTCGTTTGTTAAGGCAGATTTGTAAAGGTAAAGTATTTGGAAGAAGACTCAAGTTGCTGAAGAACATGAAGGATTATTTTAGTCACAGTTTGATGACAAAAATAAGCTGTATTGCAGATCCATGATGTTTCTGTCAAAAGCTTAGGAAAAATCGTAAGATGTTGAAATTTTTGGCATAAAATCCACTTTATGTAATTAAAAAAAAGGCCCAACAAACCAAACCAAAACAACAAAGGACAGAAGAAATCATCCATTCTGCCTTGGTGATGTAGCTACCAAATTTAGGCTCTGGACACATGTAATTACATCATGGGGAATCTACGACGTGAGACCTCAGTGCGTTCCAGTCGTGGTTCATGCTCGAGGGAGATGAGCACTGCGTTCCCATAGGGCTGTTGTCCATTTATGGCTGGAAATCCCGGTGTGCGCAGCCTCCCAGCTGGCCTCTGCACGGGTGCAGCTCAGCCCTCAGTATGGAACTGGGACTGGGATGGACACAGCCGCCACAGCCTGCCCTGCCAGGAGTCTTCCTCCGGGAATGTCAGGAATGCCCTCAGCATTTGTTCAGCAGGAAGCTGTTGGCTAAAGACACACAGCAGCAATTGCGTGTGTTTATTTAACAAAGAAGTTTGAGTCTGTAAAACAGGGAGATATGCTTCTTACTTCTGTGGGTAGACGACAATTTGTTTTTGACGAAATTAAATCTTTTAAACAAGAAATAATCTTTTGTTTATCAATTTTAATGTTTGCTTCTTGTATACAAACTATTGTTGTCTCTTAGCTCTACTGTAGTGGATATCTATTTCTAAAATATTTTTAATAATTTGAATCTAACAATAGTCATGCTGATGAATTATTTCTTTTTAGAGTCATCTTGGGGAATGGCAGATCAGAATGATACAAAGTGAGAAGTTTAAAGACCATTTTTTTTGCTAGCTTGCTGTTAAGAACAATCAAGCTAATGTGTGATTCATCTACACGCAGGGTGCTGGACAGCCAATAGTGAGGAAGGACTACAAATTTGCTTCTGAGACCAAGTCACTATCAGTTCAGAATGTGAATATGATTTGACAGATAGTGAAAAAAGACACAAAAATCTTTAACTTTTTTTTTGTTTGAAGAAATGTTTGTATTAGTGAATGGATACATTAAGTCACTAAGAGATGCAAAACTTCGAGGCTGCCTATAAACAACTGCACTAGGAAAGTGCTCAAAGAAATCCAAATAAATTTTCAGTGTCTTACAAAAGCGCTTTCCTCTGGCTTGCTCAGGGCTTGTTACTGTCAGTGCTGAGCAGTTCAGCCCAAAGGCAAAGGGCACTAGTCCTCTTAACTTCAATGGTATTAATTATGTGTGTAAATCTAAACAAGCCCCTGAATTCTCTGAAGATTTGCCACCTTGTAAGTTCAAGCATTTGCAGCAGCTATGATGAAAACTGTAGTGTACACGTACAGCCCAGGACTCAAGAGAGAACTGGATAAACTACTGTCCAAAACCAGTATTTCTGTCCTTTTCTGAGCTGGCATTATCCACAGTGAGATTTTATGAATTAAGACCATATTCAGAGTTAATAATTAGTGAGGCACATACACAGCCCTCTTTCTCATCTCAGTATGTGGCATGATCTTCTAGAATATCACTTCTTATCACTATGGGAGGCTTATATTTAGTATATATGGTTTTTGTTGTCTGCTAAGTTGACTCCCAAGCCTGAAAAGACAAGATTCCACATAAAAATACATAGTACTCCACCATCATCTTTGCATGAATGCATCTTTAACTGTCTGTTTAACAACTGGAATATATGTAAAGGACAGCAGAATACAGCTACACTCCCTGAAGTAGGTACCTGCCACAACTGCCTGTTGCAGGCTATGATGATTTTGCTTCTTTGCTCTGCAACTTCTAGGCTGGTATCAAATTTAGATTTTCCTCCTTTGCTTTTGAATCACAAAAAACTCATAAAAAAGAGTCCACAAATGTCTAGCAAAGATTCAGATACAGTAAATCTTGCTGTCATTGAGGTGCAATGGTATAACTGGAACAGGGATTTTCTTCAAATCCTAAAACAGGTATTACCTAAGGAAGAAACTGGCAGTACAGCTGTTCTTATGGAAATCCTATGCACCTTTACATATGTTTATTTCCTAAATTTATACATACATGTGTGTTTGTGAGTGTATGCATGCATTTTTTGGTGTGGGCAAGTTTCTGTGTGTGCAGAGTATAGCTGAAAGGAGATAGACCACATTTTAGAGGCTTTTGCTTTACCACAGAAGCAGTATATAGTATTCTTTGCTTATACAAACCATGACTCAAGATCTGACCTAGGGTTAAAATTTCAGTGCAGATCCAGATAACTAAATAATAGCTTTATTTTAACTGGTCTGATACACTGCCAATTTCTCATAATTTGGCTGGAAGCCAAGTATTTGCCAGATTAGCCAAAAGGTGTTTATGTGCCCAAATATAAATGAAAAAAATCCATTTGGCTTTTGGTCTGTAGACATTACAATACAATATACATAAACACAGATATATGTATGTGTGCATTGGCTGTAAAGATTACAGTTCCAATTTCTGTATGGCCAGTGGTTTGAGGAAGTTGGCTTTTACTCCTGTGATGAAAGTATGTATTTCACACCTCATCTTCACCAGAACAATTTCTTCTCAAAAATTCCTGATTACACTGAATTTCCTCTGAGACAGTAGGACAGCAGGCCATGAGAGACTGAAATTTCACTAACTGGACCACTGAAATAATAAAATGCTAACTTATTGTTGAGTTTTGTTTACTTTGACAGACCAAAAAGAGGCATTAGGGAACTGGTATTTTTATTTACTTAATTATAAGAGCAGAAGCCAGGTTACATCATCTTTGCCGCCTCTCTTTTCATTGGTAGAAATTCATTTGTATAATAGAATGGTGAAGAGTTAACACACAATCCTTCATAGCAGAATAGCCTCACGTGTTTTTCATTTTCTGGTTTGGAAACTCACAGAAAGATTACTGCTGGCATGTTATTAAAAAGACTGATATGTCTTTGAAGTGGAGTGCAGCCTCTGTCATCATCTTTTACCAAATAACTGTACAAATCCTGATGAAACACTTTTCATGAATTTTCTTTTGATAGGCTTCACTTTTAGAGTACGAAAAAGAATGCAAGGTAATGATTTGAAAAGATAAAATACCACACGCTATTTTGCAGGAGCTGTATGGTAACTCTAAGGGAACATGCTAGCTCTGCAGGAAACCAAAGTAACTGAGCAATAAATTGTGTCATCACTACCTCTGTTATCTCTCTATAAATATGGAAAGAATATTGCAAAGATCTCACCAGACATACTCTTTCTTGAATAAAGTGAAATAGGCATGAGAATTGCTGCTTCATTTTCCATTCGGTCATGACAGCAATTTGCAAGGTTTTCTGTTTACCATAGTTTGCTGTTCCACATCTAACCATCTGCCTATAATCTGGAAAAAGAAAGAGCTGTCTATTCCTTTTTGTGTGTCTGCACTGACATACACATATATCAACTACCATATTCTTCTCGTACTCTTTTTCTCAACCAGAGGCTCCAGGCCTCTGATCGATACAGGTTTGGTATAGATTCTGTATATCGGTAAGGAGTGTTATCTGCTTTGTTCTATACACAAAGACATCGACGAACAGGCCAAAGGAAAAAAGAGAATGCTGTTGCATCCACCCATTTACTAACTGCATAATTGCACAAGATCCCAGAGTTTTTGTTGGGCTGCGTGTCCATCCAGCTTGCTCCCTCCCAACATGCTGGATCAGTTGTATTGACAATACGGCAAAGAGAAGGTAACAGAGTCCAGCAGCTTCAGAGGTAAAGCTTTAGGATTGTTTAATATTCTTAGTATAATTGAGACAGAAAACAAATGTCATTACAGGAACAATAAAACTGGAAAATATCCTAGATTTCAAAGCAGTTCCAGAGCATAGCTTTCATAAAGGTAGAGCAACACATACCCTACGTACTCACGCATGTAACTGTAAGATGAACATAGAAACACTGAATTATGTAGGATGGAAAGGATCCCTGGAGTTCATACAGTCCATTGTACTGCTCAGAGCAGGCTCATTGAACGGTACTTCTTGGCAGCATCAGCAAGGCATCTTTTAAATCAGGCCTAAAGACCACTTCCATGTCAGACCAGTTCTGTAAAGAGTATTCAAGGGTAAATTATCCTCCCCATAGTCAAGTGATCCAGGGAACACAAGAGCATTACTGAAGTGCTAAACAACTAAAACAAGTGAGAAATTGCTACTGCTGTCATGTTGCTTCTGAGCTACGATATAGTAAGTTGGTGAAAAAAGAACTTAGCCTGTGTCCAGGAGCAGTATCCAAGCTAACAGTAAAAATACAGAAGCTCTTATTGGTTGTTAAAAGGCAAAAGAGCAGACAAAACACATAACATCATCTTCCCTCTGTACCAGATGAAGCGTAAGTTGTGACTGCTTCAGCAAAGCAATGATACTTCAGATGCATAAAAATAGTTATCCATTCTGCAGTATAGATTATTTGTATACCAGATGACACAATTAAAATAGTCTATGATGCCTTTGGGTAGGACAGTGACCTTTTTCATTGTTTAGGAATGTTTGGAATACACTAATAATGGGAGAAATCCAGATGATATTAGACAGTGGCATGAAATAATAGTTTGTTATAGGCCTTTTATAGATTTGGCTGCTTCTCTTCATATAGTGAAAAACAGAACCAAAAAGGACTGGAGCACAGATATGTAAAATGGCTATTGTCTTTAACTTTTGGTTGGGTACAACACTACAGGAAGATAGTAAAAAAAAGTATGCAACATCTGCTTTTATATGAGATCTTATTCAGAAATTGCCAGAGTTGCCCAGAGTTGAAATTTAGTCAAACTTTTCCCTTCTACCTGCTCAAAAGCTACAAAATATGAACAGAATTGCAAGGATAAAGAGAAGCCAAGAAAGTTTTGTCCTGAATTTTCCATACATTTGTCCTTTATTTCTTGGAAATGCTGGTGATCTCACTATAAATGTATAGTAAACAGCAGGTAATAAAAACAACTACATATATCCATCTGGTTTCAATATCAAAATGACATTTATACAAAATACAGTGACTTTATTACTTAATGGAGGATAACTGATACTGAAATAAGGAGTATTAAAATGCTATTTTTGAGGACTAATAAACAGACACATAAAAGAAATGGGTCTGCTATTCTGAGTAAATCTGGAATAGCTGCTGATCTCATTCATTACTAATATTTGCTTCATACTGAAGGACTGAAATACATGCTGTACTCCTTTGTTCACCCCAGCTCAGAAGAAATGTTTCTGAAATTTCACATTATATGGAAATCAAAAAAGTTGGATGCTTTTATTTTAGTCTACCTTACTTTGCATTATTTTATTTTATGAGAAGGTATGCACAGCAACAAAGATCTGCTGTTTTTAGTGACCGTACTTCAGGTTACATTAAGGTGGCACATCCTCTGTCTCCAAGTTTACCTTTCTTTCATCTATGTTCTCTGAGGGGATGATGTACTGTTTTACTGCTGCCCATCTAACTTATTTTTGCAGTACCTTAAATATGGAGTAGGAAATATTTGCTCCGAAAAGCAGAAACTGAGCTCTTCCAAAAGTTTGTAATGTAAGAAAAAAATTCTCTCCGTTTTACTGTGGTTTGTTGAAGCTTGTTTTCTTTCATGTTTTATAATAAGCCATGGCATTTAATGATGCCTTCAGTAAACATCACTGACATATTTTTCCTCTTTAGATGCCAATGATTAATGTTTTCTATGTATTCAAAGAATGCGTTTTATGCCACAACTACAACTACAGCTTCCCACAAAAACAATTCGTAGTTCAACCCTCCATTTCATCTAGCATTTATTTGATGATCAGAAATTGTCTGTGTTTGCAAGCAACAAAGTAAGCACATTAATCAATTAGTGGGTATATTTAGATACCTTTGTTAAAAACTTCACCCCCTTTGTTGGTTAGTAAGGAGAAAACATATTTTTTAATACGTCCCAGCAATAGAAGCTGAGAACAGTTTCTTCAGATGGTATGATGCTCATTTTTAAAAATATGTTGGTAAAATGGCACAGACGTGCCACGCACTGCAGTTTGGCCACAGTCAAGGCCATGCTATGCTCTTATTTTCTCTGTTAGAGAGCAGTGGTCCTCAGAGTTCATCAAGGCAGGAATAACTCTTATGGACATTTCCAGACCAAATGTATCAGATGTTTGGGGGTGAAGACCTAGGCCTAAATGATAATCTGATCTTCAAAATTGGTGTAATTTATCATGTTAAGCAGGTGGCATGTTCTGGGAAAAAGTATGCCATGCTGCTTCAGTGTGTCCTGAACTTTTCAGCCAGCCTTTCTCTGGTGGCTATGACACAGACTAAAGTTGTCTTCCCTACTTGATAAGACAAATTCAGTGCCTCTTCAGAAAGAGTTTCTTCAGAGTAAATGTGTTCCTGTTTGTTCCAGTAAATCTGCTAACAACAGAAATGAATCTTTTCCAGTCTGGTTTCCTAGATGCATGAGTGTAGAGGGAGGAATTTAAACACAAACCAGAGCCGTTGACTATTCATCAGGGAAACATTTTATACACACAGCTAGGATTCCTTTACCAAGCTTGTACATTAGTACATTCAATTTACGTTGTGCAGAGCTCACTTCCCAAATGTTGTACAGTCCAGTGTCATTTCCCTGACCTTGTTTTTCTTTTAGGATATAGCAAAAGAATAAGAGCTTCTCATCTCCCATATCAGCTGACTGCTTCCTTTATGCAAAGTCTGAGAAACCTACTGCTCATCAGCCTTTACTTCATACAAATTACTACATAATTTCTTTGGATATTAAAACTAGATGCCAGGAAGAAGTAGGATAATGTATAGCCTGCTAACAGAGTTTGAAAGGTTTCTTCAATTTTCAAGAAAGAATAGGGTCCTCATACAAGCTCTATGGCAAGTCATAAGAAGAATGTGTAAAACGAACAAACAAGAGCAAAGCCAGGATGAAGCCCTGAAGTGTAGGGTACTACATCCTTAGCCAGAGAAAACTTCCACTGGCTTTCATACACTAGAAAGGATATGTGCAGTGCCAGTTTAGAATCTCAGCTGCACCAGTTCGCACTCCTGAAATTACATTTCTTTCAGGTACTGCTACAATTAGAACTGATTTCAAGCAACAAGGACACTTATTTTAGTCATGATTTCAAAATGTGTCAGCAACACTACTTTAAAGTAATGACATTTTCTTCCAAAAGAAGCAGAGAGCAGAAGAGTTAACAGATTTTCCACTTACTTTCATCAAGCTCAGTGGCAAGTAAACTCTCAGCTCAACTGTCAAGCAGACAGCAGCTCAGCTCTGAAATGATGGAAGGTGGAACCTGTTCATTTCCTTGCATGCCTCCTTATGGCCGACAGTTCATTCTCTAAAAATGTGACTGTGGAAAAAGTTAGAAATGTTTCGATTGATTCAGGTCTCCATTGTAAATCAGGAATTTACTCCACCGATATAAACAAAATCTCAGTGTTATGCAATTGCTTAAGTCAGATTATAACTGGCACTCTACATTTATGTTAGCTTGAATAGTCTTACATTAAATTTTGAATTCAGCAGTATTCAGATTTTGCATTGCTTTGCAGGATTTTGTATTTAAACTGCAGTAAGGAATCTGGGGGGGAGCAGACAGAATTAATATTGAAATGCTAATTATTACAACTCAAAGGATGTTCTCCAGCTTCAGTTAGTCTCTGTGATTTATATCCTAAAAATAAAAATGAGTAGCTGAAAATAATAGGTCACAACAAAACTCAATAACTTTGTCTCTCTTATATTCTTAGCCTTTCTTGTTTTGCTTGGAGACTCGGTACATGGAATTTTATCTATAAATCAAACTCTTGGAAATAAACTTGCTGAAATCACAATCAGAGTCAAATATTTATGTGATGATTTTTGTGAGAAGTTCAGTAAATATGTTGTCATCAGTTAGATTCTCAACAAAACATCTCAGGTTCTCTTTTCTTCAACTAGGAAAAATATGATTCAGTCATGGACAAGAAAATTACACTTGACAAAACAGCTACCTAGCAGGTCTGCGCAGGAGCACCTTCATCACACTGCCCAATTTTTAAAACTTTCATAGTGTGCTCATATTCCTCTGACACTTCCCACAGCTGACACTTGGACAATCTTTTACAGACCTCCTTTGCCTTCCTTCCCCATATTGATCCCATTTGCTCCTTGTCATTACTCTCTCCTCCCTATGCTTTGTGTTATTTAAGCTTGATGGTGTCTTGCTTTTTATCTTAATGACCCTTCCTTCTCCCAGCAGCAAATATTCAGATCCCATTTCCATACCCTTCTTTTATTGTCTTCTTCTCACATTGTTTTTCCTCACTGTTTTCCTTCCAAATCTTCCCTTCTCCACCATTCCTGTTCCTACTTCCATATGTCTCTTATCACCTTTCCCCACTTTACGCCTATCCATTTCTTGTCATCCCTTCTCTGGTTATACCTTAGCTGCTTGCTCCATGACTAATAAAATTTTAGTTTTCCAGATTTTCTCCATAGCTTAACCTTTTTAGTGCCTGGCTCTCAGAGAGATGAGATCCTTTTCTTTCCTTCTTTGCTTATGGCATTGCTTTTGCAGCTACCCTGTCCAGCCTAGGAATGCTTCTCCTCTCAGATTCTCTGCCATAGATCAGATCTTGCTTGTTTAGGTATTGGTATATAGTGCCAACAGCCATTGTCCTGATACTGGCTGACTGACTCCTTTCAGTTTTCCAGCAGTCCCTCTCTTCAACCGCCTCTCTTTTTCTACCCCTTTTCTTCTGAGGTGTTTGGGTCCTCATTTTCTACTTCCACACACTGGCTAGCATCTGACCAGTGTTCCCAGGAACCATGGCAACACAGGTAAACACATGGATAAACAAATAAATAGCACACATCATATTTCATTATGACGCAACAATCAGCTGCCATTTTTTAAAGTGTTTCTCAAAAGCCTCAAAATGCCTCTGAGTTAGATATAAATTAGAACTTAGAGCATACAAGAAGCGTGACAGATTAAGAAGCTATGTATTGAGCATTTTACTGAGACAGGTGACTTTGGTGCACTCTGGAATCCTCTCAGGTTTTGTGGGTTATCTACATACTAAGACAAACAGGAATTGGTTTTGCTTCATTTACAAATGAGAAGTGAAAAGGAAAGAGGAAAAGTAAAACTGCAATGAAAACCACTAGTCTGCAAGTCTGTGCAGTGGCATTCAAAGCTTAACTGCAGTGGAAACCTCTGCTCAAGTTCAGCTGCTGACAAAAAAGTAAATAAGATGTCAGACTTTATAAGGAATGAGACAGGAATGAATCTGCAAAAATATGGAACTCTATGTTCAAAAGTAATGGCACAGCGTCACCTTAAATATTGTGATTAATTCTGTATATTCCATCTCAAAAAAGGAGATTGCAGGATTATAGCAAGTCTAATACAGAAGACAAGAGTAGATAAACTGATCTTTAAAGTTTATAGACTGCACAGATTCACACTGGTTGTTGTCTACGTGGGGACAGAAACTGATATCTTCATCAGAACCTTTCCTAAACACGAGTGTAGTTCGGTTTGGCTTCACACAGGCTACTAGTTTTATGAGGTCTAAAGAGACTTTAAAGACCATTTGAGAGAAAAGGTCTTGTATGAAAGTAGATTAATAATCTTTACCTAATGATAATAGTTACCTTAATTTTGTCATTTTTCAGGTTTCCAGAGAATGAACAGCTACTCACTCAGTGTTTACCTCTGCATATTTACATAAAGTTTTTCTGTGTAACTTCTCATTCCTAAGCAATAAAGCATGCCTGTTGAGAAAATTCTGAGGCACATTCCTCTAAATTTTCATCTTTAACCTTTTCCTTGCTTTCTATTTATATTACACAAATACAAACTTAAAAAGCTCAGCAAATCTATATAACTGAGGTGCAGGCAATTACATCATATTTATTCTCCTTGTGTTCCCATTGGTCGTTTCAGAAACTCAGTCCTTTGAGAATCAGAAACTTTTTAACTTCCAGCCTATATCTATGCTTTATTCTCCATATTGTATGTCTCTTCTTCCTTACTGATGCCTATTCTGATAATGCTTCAAGAAAACAACTCTACGTCTTCACTACTTTTTTTCTGCTATATTTAATAAACTGTTTAATTTTGTTCCAGTCTCATAAGTTTCCTCCAATATGGGGGAGCAGAGCTGTACACATTTTTCATGTTGAATTTGGGCTCCCAGTGCTGTGTGCAAAAACATTAACACATTCTCTTCAGAATGCCTCTCCTGGTACATCCTAAGATTGCCCAGATATTTGACTTTATTCCTGGAGATTTAGTCATCTTGTGAGTGATTAATACAAATGAATTTTTCATCTTGTTTTATTTGCTTGAACTTTATCCCAGCCCACTTAATTAGGCATTTCAATGGAGGCCACAGCAGTTCAGCTCACATATATTTATTTTTAACTAGTAAGCCTTGTATGGGAAAGTTGAGGGCTGGTTACTTTCTGTTAGTCATAAGCCCCTGTGGATTTTATTAATAAATTTGTTGTTGTTGCCATAAAAAACAAAATCACTGACAATATTAAATCACTAATTCCCCTCATCACTTCTTGTCTGTCAGTAGCTGAACTACTAATTCTGCCTGTTAGCAGCTGAACACTTGTTTTGTAACTGCAACTATATTTTACTGATAGCAAATTAACTTATATGGTTCTGCTAATCTGGAGGTTTCCTTTGACAGTCCCTGTAAACTCAGCCTAGCCAAAGCATGGCAAAAAGTCTTCCATTTTTTTCTCTAACAAAACTTGCTAGAACTAATGTGTCAATGATGCATGGAATGTTATGGATATTTAACACTAAAGGAGAAACAAAATGCACTTTCTTGAAAAAAATCTAAAATAGTCTCTTAAGGTTTTCTTCATTTGGAACATAGAGAAAATGATCTTATTAGGCCTGCATTCATTTCCATAAAGAATGAAAAGTAGTCATGTCAGATAACTCTCCAGTCTGCTGAGACTTCGAGTGCCATTTCATTCAGTGTCATTATAGACATAAATGATACGATAATAATAACAAAAAAATAAAAAAAAAATCATCACAAGACGAATCCTAGTAAACATCTGTTGCATTTTGGACTTCAAGTCAGAACAACAAAGACATCAGCACAGCTGTAAAATGTCACTTAAGTAGCAGGCCCACAGATTCCTTTCTAGCTGAGTCAATAAATAGGTAATGTTTGCATGTTTAATCACAGGTTGAGAAGTTGTGAGTGACAAACAGGACCAGTTGCATATGAAAGGATAAATCCTATGTTACAGGAAGAGGTACAAAAGTACATTCTCAGAGTTTTCTGATTCGCCAGTGAAAGAGTCACTAACTTTCTCTCAGGGAAGTTTGAGTCATCCTGTTTAAATGAACAAAACTTCGTTTTGGAGAAATATGTGCCTTTTAATTGTTTGTCTTTTCATTTTTCATATCATGGTTTTCCATTTGGATTCTACTAGAGCTGGCAGTTTGGAGAGAGTTAGGGAATAAACTTACAGCATTTTCAATTTGAGCAAAGGAAACAAAATTAATTACTGTCTTTATGCCAGGTTTCTGATCTTGCTACTACAACAGGAAAGTTCAAAAGCTGATGAGGTAAGATCCGGATGACACAGGCAGAGTATTACTGCAAAGTTAATCTTCTGAGGTTCATGCCTAAAAATAAAAAATCTGGTAAATAGTATATTTATGTTAGAAGAATTCATCAGACTTAGAATCTGATTGCATTCCATTGTTCATAAAATTAAAATAACTGTGAGCAAGACAAAAAGGTACAAAGATCTAATACAGAAGATGGCACCACAGTAACTGAGAAAAAGGTCTAATGCAACCTCTTAACAGTGGTGAAGAGTTTGAACTTCAGTTTCCAGCTTCAGAGGCTCACATACATTCCAGCAATTGCCATTAAAACCATTTACCTAATTAAAGCAATCTGCACACTAACCAATATTTTTGAAGGCATCCCTAAGAACAACTGTTTATATCAGTATTGTCAAAAAATCTTTACACAATAAAAATCACTTTCTTCCTAATGAAGTTAACTTGAGTTTGTCCTTAAAAAATCATACTCCTATTCCACAATGCAGAACATGGGTGAAACTGAGAACTGAGAAGCAAGATACAAAGGGGCAGAGACAGATTCCCTCTCAGCTTTTATACTCATAGTTAAAATGTACATTGAGGGATGTTGCTCAGTTAGGGCCAAATATGATCCTTTGACACCATACTGGTAGGGGGGCAAGTTTTCACTGCTATTGCCTTGTGCTCTGCCTGCTAGACACACAAAGGATTTCTGAGGCCTTTCTGGCATGTTTCAGCAGCACCACATTCACTTTAAACCAAAATAAAGATGTTTAAATAAAAAGTTAATTTGTCCTGTATTAAAAAGGCAGAATCTATGATATATTTTATAATTAAACTATGTTGAAAATTCTCTAAGCATTTTTGTAATGTTTAATTGCCACTATTTTTACAGCGTGTTGTTCCATTGTAGAGGGAGAATCCCTAGTGCTTTGGTTCCTAGAGGATGATAAAAATTGTAATGAATAAATGTGGGAAATGTTAAAGACCTCCAAAGTCTAACACAGCTCTTTCAAAGATGATTTCCAATCTGTTTAAGTTGTTTAAGTGTTTAAGGTCAGGTTGGACAGGGTTTTGAGCAATCTAATTTAGCGAAAGATCTCTCTGCCAATGGCAAGCGAGTTGGACTAGAAGATTTTCAAAGGTGCCTTCCAACCCAAACCATCCTATGATTCTATGAAGTCTAGAATAGGACAAAAGAAATACACACCTTCCCACCTTTCACTGTCTGGAATCAAATACTTCAGGACAAGGCACAGTAAATAGCCAGATTGAAACAGAGTATGTTAGGAAAAGGAAAAAAACCTCTTCCAGGTAAGATCTATTATTTTATCTCTTTAAATTATTGATATCAAAGCAAGCACTTCAAAGATTTAGAAAGCGAAGACTCTCCCAAGTAAGTAACTCCCTGAGCAAAGCACCAGCAAACTAAAGGAATGTAATGATTCTTATTTATCACCAACCCAGACTTTGAAGCTTATGCTACCTACCAGTCCATACATGGAATATAAGCTATCAATGCAGTTTCCACACTAGGCTGCAGGAGTAAATCCAGTGATGTCAAAGATACAGCACGTTTTATAACTGAAGTAAACAAATTAATTCTAAGGCCAAAAAACCCCACCAAAATTAGCAGTTCTGCAAATGTCATATTATTAACTATTGTTTCAACAGAGTGGCTGGGGGGTCCAGGTGACTCTTTGGCAAAGTCCTTGTGTGGAGGGCTGGCTGCCAAGTGCAGCTGTGCAGTGACAAGTCTGGAATGTCCTCTTAGTAAGGCTGCCTGCAAACCTCTGAGGACTGTGAGAGTGGGAGGTTCTTGAATAGCTTGAGAAATATGAAAGCCCTATTCAATAATTAAAAAGGAAATCATTAAACTTAGTCATATAAGAAGGAAACATGAAAATAACCTTGTAACAATGTCGCTGTTTATTCACCCTAGACAAACAAATTTCATGTGTGTTCAGTCCCCTAAGGTTCATTTTTTCTGATGGGTAGCGTTATCAGGGTGGAGTTCCAACATCATATCCAAATTTAGTAAGTTAAGTTGCATTCAGGATCCTGATCTTTCTATAACAAAATATAGCTTCATATTCCTACACAATATAATATAGCATTCCAGCTGCCTTATTGGCTGGAATTAGAGCTTTTCCTGTATTTCAGAAGTGCTACTGTTCAGCATGAGCTCCTAATTTTGCTCTCTAGGCTCAATAGAGGGGGTCACTGATTGAGTAATGAGGTTAATCACCGTAACATTGGTATAGGTCTACTTTTCTTATATAAAAGTAACTTCTGTACTAATGTCCTGGTTTGCTATTTTGAAATCTAGTAAGAAAACATGTATTCCAGCCCAAAGTTATCTTCAGAAAAAAAATTAAATCTATAACACAGAAGCCTTTTGAAGAGAAGCGACACAGAATAATGGAGAATATATTTACCTGGAGTCTTCTACCAACTCCTATTTTTAACTGTACCATATAAATTTAGTTTAAAATAGTAATTGGGAGGTCCTGAACAGATATTTTTAATGTGATCATGGAAAGAAATTATTCTGGGAACCAGAAAGTTTCTGAGTATCCCAAAAAGTGAATGGACAAAAGTTCATGAGCTGCTGTTACAAAGTGCTATGGTTTAGACACATGTTTTAGCTACATATCACAAAATATCTCTCCATCCAGTACAGCAGCTTTGTTGAATTAGCAAGAAAAGATATTTGCTTGCTTTATCACATTCCCGTAGGCTTTGTAGGTAAGAATCTCTCATAAGTCCCTTCATATGCGAAGATACAGGCAGCACAGGGCATTAAACTGAGGCTTCACAGATGTACAAATATGCAACACTAAGTAACAAAACAAAAGTCCTATTAATGAAACAGGAACTACTCTAAGATGGGGTACTCTTCAAATACAGACCAAACATATCCAGGAATAAAATCCCTCATTTTGAAACTGAAGTTCAGCTGACTAAGTTTGAAACTATTAGATACAAGTATTTGGTGCAGAGTGATCTTCCTCCTAAAGGTTTCAATGAATTTCTCCACAAAATTAAATTTTAATAAATTAAATTATATGGCATTTCTCCTACATTTGATAAAGTAATTTTAAGAAAATTTTTCTACATTGTTGTGTTCCTTTACAGTCTACAAGACTTCATGCATCAATCTGGGGCATTTGCAGATGCATCAGCTGATGAGAAATCTGTTGAAAACAGCTGGCTCGTAACTAGCCGATTACGGACACCTCCATCACCACACAGTGGTCACCAACCAGGACTACCCGTGCTATATCTGCAGCTGTTCTCTCCCAACTTCAGATTTACAGTAACTAAAAAGGTATGAGATGTGGGTTCTTTCTTAAAACTGCAACACTGTTTATTTTCAGATTTTTTCGACTCAGATGTATTTGCACATATAAGGCTACAGAAGTGTAAAGTTCATTATTTCATTGGAGACAACTGCAGTATTTCTGCTTGCCTCCCCCTCCTACATTCAACACCTGTCTTGGAAGAGGATTATTAGGAGCTTTCTGTGTTATAACACAGCCACCTGTAGGGTAAAGCAAAAGAGTGTATAAATGATGTAGCTGTGTTCAGTCTCATTGGAACAGTAGATTGAGAATATATGTCGCAAATTGACCTAAACATTGAGAAATAAGAATTGAATTCATGTCAATTAAATTGTTGACTATTAATTCATTTTACACTGTCCATTGGAGGGTGATAAATGAAAGTTTATCCTGAAATTGTAAAAAAAAATTGGTGAAAATTAATAATCCTTTTGACACAGGATACTTAGAAAGACTCTTTTCTTATAAGGAGAAACAAGAATCTCTTCTTACAAGTTTATGTATTGAAAATGTCAAAAAATACTTTCTCTCTGCATTCCACACGTGATCGCTATTTTCTGAAGGTATTGAGACTATTAATGTTTGCAACATGGCTACATCTTAAAATCTTAAATGCAAGAAAATTCCAAGTTATAATATTAAATGTCATCTAATATCTGCTGTCATCCTTGTTTATTCTTTCTAGCCTCAGGGAGCTCTTGGGACCTGTACCTCTAACAGGTGAAGAAACACACTATATTCAAGACGTTGATCTCCCCAAACATTGAATGCAACCTCATCAGCATTGCCAGTTTTTCACAACTGACATCATCATGCAGGTGCTGCATGTGGGAAGTATGTGGTCATAGTTTCAGCTTTGCAGAGAGAACTAATTGACTTTCACACAGGATTTCGATATTTCGAAATCTGGGATTGTTCCAGTTGGGAACAAAAGTCAAATATTTCATAATTATCTGTGAAAGGCAATAAAGCTTCAGTGTGGGAGCAGGTCATCCCCTAGGCTTCCCCAAAGCATTAGTCCTGTGAGCACTGAGATCTCTTGAGCCAGGGTAGGAAGGGGGCTTGCCCTGGAAGATGGAGCAGCCCCAGAGCTGCACCCTTCAGCTGCAGGAGCCCCAGCCACCGAGCCACTCCCCGCCTGCCCTGCTTCGGAGGGAACCGGGGGGAAATGCCAGTGTCTCAGCAAAACATTTCAATCTGTCTGAACCGGCAAATTCCTACCAGAACTTTTCCAGTATGTTCCATTTGTAATTAAAGGCTTGTGTTTTACTGTAAAGCAGATTGCAGTGCTGTGTGTAGCGTGCTCCTGGGTAACAGCAACACTGCTGTCATTTGGGTATTAAAAAAGTGGAGGGGGGGGAGTTTCCTTGTCCTCTCCATCCCGACTTCAAACCATAGAAAGTACCAAACAAATTTCCTCCTGCTTTAGAATTCCTTCCCATAACTTAAATGAAGGTTAAAGTCGCTTATAACCTCTTCCACAGTGTCACAGGATCCTGAGAAGAAACCACATCAGAAGCGGTATCAATCTGCAGCAGAAGCAGTAATGAGAATGGCCTGGACCGGGGCAGGCAGGCAGCAGCTGAGTCCTGGTCATGTGGAGCCAATTGGGTAACACATGACAGAAATTTCTCTATTCTGGTAGTGAAGGAGACCTGTTTCAGTGCACCAAAAATAATTAAATACAACTTCTGTGAAAATAATTCTCATATCTTTACAAACTCTTAATGCCAGTTTATCTTTATTGTTATTTAAGAGTGATGGTTATGAACATTTGAACACGTTTTTCCTCCTCGTGAACTAGAGAACTGGCATAGTCCAGCAGGGTGCAGACTGAAAACGTGCAAACCAGACTAGGCCTTCAGAACCATGCCGTTCCCTCCATGTTTTTTTTAAACTTTTGTTTCATTGCTGTTGATACATTGCATAGAGAAAGAACAATAGAGTATGAACTACACAGATCTTTGGGATACCCAGCAAAATTCCTCAGGGACTGCCTAATAAATCCTTTTCTTTTTTTGTTTTCTCTTAAAAAGTGAAAAATGCTGACATGAAACTTTTAAAAATAGAAGATTCGGTTTTTGATCAAACAAATGTGTCAGGGAAAAGTGTGTCCTTCTCTTTAAATCTTTTGTCTTTTTCCAGGAATACAGTTTTTATTTTTAGTTTGGGGATTTTTTTTTCCTGAATGGAAAGTCATGTATTTTAAGAGGAAAAAAAAAGAAAAAGCTTTTTTACTGCATAGTCCTTATCTAAGCCAATGTATGATGTATATAAGATGTATACCGGGATCAAAACAGCCAGTCACAAAACAGGGAGCACTAGAAGACACTCTACGTCAAAGGCATGATCCATCTCAGTGCAGGATAGTGCAGGCCCTGCTCGCCTGAAATGCACATTGCGCTAACCTGTTGTCTACAACAGGCTACAGAATTGTCCCTCGCTGAGTCGGCCAATACATATAAGGTCACAACAGAAACACACTGCTGCTTGTACTTCACACTTCTTTGTGTGGGCCATCAGTCAGAGTTGCAAGGTAGACTAACAAAAATAGTGTTCCTTTAGCTTGCAATTGCTGATGTATCCTTGATCAGAACTTGCTTGGCCATGATCAGAACTCAGTGCTCCTCACATGCACTTTCGTATTTGTCCCCCTAGGCCACACTTGTCTCTTTCTAAATGCAGCGATCGGGGAGGCAGGGTGAGGAGGGAACAGCAGCCCACCCAGAAAAACAAACTGAGAGCAGAACAGTCAGAGCTGTTTGCCAGAGGAATGTCAACAGACAGCCGGAGCAGACTGTGGCTTTCAAGAAAGGACTTAGTTTTGACAGGTCTGCACTACTGGAGTTGTATCGAAGACAAAGTTTTACCCGTTTAGACATCTGTACTCCAAGCACCCAAGTAACAGCAGCTTTCTTTCTCTGCTGTGGGCACATACCATGTGATCCCTCCTATTCTTGCCCAGTGAAGAACAGCAATCTGTCCTATCCACTGCTTTTCACATAGCAGCTATGTCCTCTTACCAAAGAAAGTGCATCTGCTCCCCTGTAGGACTGTGACTAAGTCTGTCAATCCCCCGTGGAGCTGTGTTTGAGATATTAAGAGAAAAAAATGGTGTAAGACTTTGGAGAGGGGTCTGAGCACTTTCCACAGAGTTCAGAGGCTCACTTCCTAAGCAAATCCTTATTACATACCTGAGATGGATAAAGAGAATATGGCTAACAACAATTCAGCTCCTCTTCTATGTTACACCAAACCACCTCACACAGCACTGAGGCCTCCTTAGAGGTGTTGATGGTGTGAGTTTGGGCTTTGGTGGAAGGACAGTAAATCCCACTCTCCGCCACTCACCCAAACTGGTTGTTTTACTGCTTTACTACACCCTTCATAGCCAGTCGTTCTTCAGATTCTTTATGAGTTTATAGTTCTTTTATGTGCTTACCCTGATGTTTTTCATTAACTTTCCTGTTAGCTGCTTGAAGTGAGCTGTGCCCTCAAGAGTGACAGTCACCATAGGACTAGTAGTTGTGTCCAACAGAGGGTCATTACGGGACTAACACACTACACTGTAGAAGTTCACAGTAAAGAACCACCATGGAGGTTTTGTGACAGGCATTTCACATCCCAGTGCAGCCCCAACAAAGCTGAAAGATAAGTGAGGTTCCGCATCTTATCATAAAATACACTGGAGCAACTGCTGGTTTCTGCACACAAGACACTGCCGCGTGGGACTCCAGAGCAGCAGAGACTGTGGAGCACAGGGATGATGGAAGTGAGTAAAAGCAGTCCTCTTTCTTAGACGAGAGATGTTTAACTGTGAATTGCATTGCTTAGACGAGATGTTTTCTTCCACAGAAGTTAACAGAATATTGCTTCTGTGCCCTGAGATCATCTGAGCTGAAGTGTGATGGATATAAATCCTAACAGGAGCTAGCTGAAAAAGCTTATACCTGTGAAGTGCTTGACTTCGTATACTGTTTTCCCAGAAGAGGAATGGTGTCAAGGGAGAAATATGGTAGAAAGCCTGCTAAGTATAATGTCTAAGTGCTGCTGAAGTGACAAGACACAGGTAGTCTCCTTTGGCCCATCCTGTTTTATGTCAGTGATTATAAGAATGTAACAGAGATGATGTCAGGCTAACATGAGAGCAAGTTTGTTCACGGAACTGTGATAGCATGCACAGGGAATCTAGAGCAATGGTGAGTCATTCTGTTGAAAGGAAGCAATGATGAGAGGATCGGAGAAAGGGAAAATTTCTATACAATTTCTTAGCAATGTAGAGCGCGAGGAAAAAGCCATCCCAGAGGGTGAACCAAAGCAGACTCTAAAACTGAAAAGTAAGAAATGTTTATTTACCGAAACCTGTTGAGTTGAATTCCAGCTTGGCATATCTCTCCCCTCCAGACCTCCTACACACAGGAGAAGAGCACTTCTCCTGCGATAGGTAGCTGAGGGCAGGTGGGATAAAAATACAAAAAACATGGAATAGGGACATAAAGTACCACATACTTAAACCATTTGTATTTTTTCCAAAAAATGGCTTTTTGGCTTCATGATCTGAGTAATGAAATTCTCCCCACCCTCCAAAAAAAATACTTTGAGGATAGTTATGTGAACTTACACAGCTCTAAAATAACTGCACTTCCATTGAATCAGGATCTTGCTACTTAATATATCAGTATTTTTCACGCTATCAAGAAAATTAATGTTTAGAAGAATACATGTTATTTATTTGGGCAAATAACGCCTACAGACAGACACACACACCTTTACATGCAAGCACTGATAGGCTTCATTGCCAGGATGGCTGCCAGCTGTGCAAATCCAATTATTTATCACGCTGTCCAACCTTGCTTTCTTGTACATCCTTCTCTGCTCATCTGAACTCCTGTTCCTTAGATTTTTCTAAAATTAAAAGGTCACTTGGACCAGACCTAGCATCTTCGTGGAGGGGAGTCTAGCGGGGTGAGTGCCCACAAAAGATTAAGGCTTGTAGATGAGATAAAAATATCAGCAAGCAGACCCTGAGTTGACTTTAAATCACCTATGTTCTAATGAGATTTCTTCAATTTTCAATGACTGTTTAAAACAAAACCAAACAAAATACTACTCTTCCAATGATATAAATGACCACAATTTTATTAAGGTGCCACACATTTTCCAGACATGTGAGAAACCTGTTGCATACTTATTAGACATCCTTCACACTCTGAGGGATAAATCACACCTACCTAGAATGTCTGTGGCTTCTAGATATAAAACATATGACTGAAATATGAATATAGTAATACATGTAAAAATAATAAATACACTTTTGATTGTATATTAGATCATGCCTTAAAGTTTATATACGATTTTCTCCAGCTCCATTGTTCATATATTCTGGATTTCAAAATTAGATAAGGAAAATCAGGGTGTTAGCCAAACTGCTGGAAATAAGGGCTTCACTGTGAGTGCACCACATCATCAGTATATTTTATATGACTTTGTTACAGAAATTTTTTTCCTAATGGGTGTAAGCACTGTTACATTACGTAATAGCAAGGATTACCTGACAGGAAATTACACCAGTCATGAGCAACTCTGATAAGAGATTTCTACTGATGTGATAGAAATTACATTAATGTGATCATTACTGTGAACACATTAATATTGCAAGAGAAAATGCAGTTAGCCTTAGAATTTATTATATGAGATGCTAAACTACTGGTTAAAAAAAAAAAAGACATTCAGTAGGAATCCAGGTCACTAAAGGTTTACTATTTAAGCAAGTGTTGCTTTTTAAACACTTGCTGAATGTGCAGATACTGAATCATAGTGTAATTCTTTGTTGTTTTCCCTTTAAATCAAATCAACGTTTTTCTCTTTATCTAGAAAAGAAAAATTATTGTAGATTGGACAATTTCCTAAGAGTTTCAGGGATGAGGAGAATCCAGATATATCAAGAAGGCAAAGACAAGTGTTTCTCTGAGTTTCATGGACATCAGGCACCTGCAGCTGAATGCTGTCTGACACACAAAGATGTTCTGATAGGATATTTTATTTTATTTGCCTTGTTGGCTGTGATCAATCTAAAATGCCTGAATAGCAGCTCTGTTCCTGTTCTAGTAATCCTTGCATACTTTTTGAAATGTTGGCATTTTAAAGCCATGGGTGAATAGGTTAATGAATAGCTTTATAAAAAATTGTGTTTATTTAAACACCTATGCAACTTTGGAAATCTCAGTCATGACAGTACTCTTGCTTCTCTCTCCTGTAGGCTGACATTTTTCTGCTTTGTTTATTATCTTCTGTGGGTAAAATTACTTTTATCTTTTTCACCAAGCCATGAGTGTTGCAACAAAAACTGCACTAGTGATTTTCTTACTCTTTTTTATCTAGATTCTCACATGAAAAAAGCATACTGTACTTAGCAAAAAGATGAGGTTGAGCAAAGCCAAGTATCAAGTATCAAGTATTGTAACATTCTCATCTAAATTAATTCTCACTCCTCGTCTTGCTTTTTACATCTGTTGAAATATGGTTTCTATTATGGTTTTGGAAGATTTCCATTTACTGTAAGTTTCAGACGGTATTGATGAGGTCACTGTTTACTTTGAATAGCTCTTTGATAGGAAAAAAGAGAGCACAATGGAATGTTCAAGAAGCATAGCATGTAATACATTATTAAATTAATCAAAAAGTTGTATAGAGATGTAACCTCTCTGTAGCCTTAGGGGGCAGCTGTCCCACAGCTCCATGTGACAACGCGTTCTCATGTAATTGCAACAAGTGGTGTTGCTTACTGACAGATAGCAGCCATGGGAATTCTGCCTCCCAAAGCCACTGCGTACAGCTGTATAAACCAGATAAGCAGACTGGAGAACAATAGGGTAAGGTGTGCTCTCCCACACACACCTTTTTGCAGGATATTTCTGCAGCTAATACTTAGGCAGCAGAAGACACACTCCGCCTATCAACTGGGAGTGGCTGAAACACACATGACCCATGCTTCCCTGATAGTCCTGATGTTCCTGAGAACAGACCTGGCTTACAGTCAAAAGCTATATCTAGGTGTAAGTCCTGAACAGACATTCAAGTCTAGGCTTCAGAGTCAGTTTGCAGTTACGCGCTGCTAACGAAGAGGCCATCATGCTGTTTCTATGTGCCCAGCCTCAGCTTTCAACCCTCCCCAATGGAATCCATACTGCTGGGGTGGGTCAGATAAGCTCCCTGATTTGTCAAAAAACAGACTCTTTTTTTAAGTTTTAGTTTAGCATATGGGATTTATTTACTTCTTTTTTAATGTGAAAAATACTTGAGAACTTCAATTGCATGTAAGCAGAGCCCCAGTGTCATCATCTGGTAACTATATCCCATGTAGTCAATGGAAATATTTGAAGTGTGAAGTACTACTGTATTGTATTCCTCTGCTAAAGTACAGATACAAAAGTATATTAATGCAGCAAGAATATTTCATGCAGCTTCTAATTAATTAACATATTGTGAGGCGTGTAGTGAAGATCCCCTGTCTTCCAGGGCTTAGAACTTTATTTTAAGAATCACCTTTAACTTTTGAGATAGCCTGGCAGCTACCTGATGAACTGGCCATACTCGACATTCAAACCATCAAGAATAAAAAAATCTTTTTTTTGATAAGAATAGAAATTTGGCTGAAGTGAGTTAGTGAGAATCCTACAAGATGCTGGCCTTTGAATTATGTGTAAATGATTACATTTTGGAAAAAATAAAAAAAGAGCAATTAAATCTATTTTCTCTGTATAGTATGTTCTTAATAAATACTAGGGAAGTTCCAGGAACTTGGGTTTGGTTTGTTAAAAGGTATTTTATGGAAAATAGGTGTTTTATTTGTCACTTTTGCTTGCCAGAATATTTCATGTTTAACATGGACTGCACTTGTTAAATACTCTAAAAGAACTTTCTCTCTAACACTTCTTTCAAAATGCTGTATAAAAATACCCTGTTATCCTTTGTCTTTTATGTACCAAAGTATTTCCGTCAATATGTAAAGCATGCATATATACTTACACCTCAGAAATTTCTTTAGTGATAAGTTTTATGCACTCTTCAGGATAGCCTCTGAAGTGCTGTATTTGGCAGTCCTTCATAAAAAATAATTATCTTTCTTCATAACAGTAGTGATTTCCATTTTTTATTTGAGGCAGATTACAAACTTCTCTGTACTTCTAAATAATTAAGTTTAGATCCCTACATGGTGAAAACTAGGTGTGCTTGCTTCAAATAAGAAAATTAACTTCAATATTTAATATAAATCATCAGTAATGTAAATATAGAAACACACTGTTACAGTGTAGCCAAGAAAAGTATATTTAGAGGCAAACACTGAAGAAGGAGCATAAACAAGACAGGGATATTTAACATGAAACAAGGCCACGAAGAAGCTCCATCTGTAAAAGTGCACCTTTTCTGGGAGACCACAGATCCTCAGGGATCTGCACATTCCTGAAGGCAGGCTGACAGACCAGCTGGCATATATACAAGCACACCTGCACTGGAGAGAGTTTTAGAGGAAGTAGGATTATTTCCATAATCTGATGTTTTCAAGGTATACATTTAAAGGATAGGGAACTTCCAATAAAAAAATTTTATTTCGTCCAAATCATATTAAATTCTCAGTGTGTGCCTGTGTATGTATATATTTATATGCTTGTGTATGTATGCAATCATAGACATACACAGTTATGCATGCCTAGATGTAAAAGGAAGTATGATCTTAAGCCTGAAGAAGTATCACAAAAAGTTTTTAGAATAGTGAACTAGATGAGAAAAATTACAAAAGGCAATGCATTTCAGGTGAGACAAACTCACTTCTAAATCTTTTGGAAACAATCAGTACCTTTAGCAGAGGTAAACAAGCACATAGCTTTCTTCAAAAACTCATTCAGATTAATTTAAAAAAATGCATGAAATCTAGCCGATTCTTGCTACTAAGCTCCTCTGCTCTAGTCACAGGAGAGGAAGAAAACTGGCATGCTTAAACATAAATTTGGCTGCATTAGTAGGAAATCTACTGTAGTCATAAATGGAAAGTATTCAAACTAAAATGTCAGTAGTAGAAGATGACCGGAGTCAGTGTTAGAGGTCCAGATTTGAAATACTTACACAAATATAACATAGACAGCGATGTGGAAAGCAAAGACTTCCAAGTTTGCAGATAGCACTTAATTAGCAAGTACTGCAAATAAAGAAGGAATGCATGGTCAGAAATCAGAGACTGAAATGGAGAAAAAGCTTGAGCTGTCAGGTGAAAGAAGCTCTAATCACAATGAAGTTTTCAAAAGGCAACATACAGAACATTTTTTTATGTCAAATTTTTCTGAAAGACTTAACCTTTAAAAATTTTAGTAAATACATAGTTATTGCTGTTGTTTGTTTTACTGTTGGGTGTTTTCAAAGGCTTCAGACTTCTAGCTCTAATGAGTGAGTCACAGAAAGGCAGTCATTCCGCTGCCCCTTGCAGGAGCTTTTGCCTAGATACACCAAAACAGTTAGGCATCTACGGGGATTTTGACAAAGCAGAGCCCCAAATCACTATGCGACCATTCCACAAGAAAGAATATAGCAATGCAGTTTCCCATGGTGCCTGGTGGTCAGCACAGCCTCTGCTTGAGCAGCAAGTCAATAGGGAGCTGCTCCCTAAGTCTTGCACACCATGCTGAGGCTCATTCAGAAGCAAGAAGGCAGAAGGATGTTCCCATTCCCTCTTCAACAGCTCAGTCCCCAGGTCAGCTAGGTTCAACACTCAACCAAGATAGGCGGAGAAACGGGTAGACATCACCACCTCTTCTCTGGGCACCTGTTGAAGTACTGCACTACTTGCTTGGCTAAAAAGTTTCTCCTTCCAGTCAGTCTGAGACCCTCAGGCTGAAGTTTGTGCCAACTTCCTCACTTTAAGCTGACTACCACTATTGAGAAGAGTTTGACTTTGACATTTTTCACGGAATCAAAGAATCACAGAATGGTAGGGGTTGGAAGGGACCTCTGTGGGTCATCTAGTCCAACCCCTCTGCCACAGCAGGGTCACCTACAGCAGGCTGCACAGGACTGCATCCAGGTGGGTTTTCAATATCTCCAGAGAAGGAGATTCCACACTCTCCCTGGGCAATCTGTTCCAGGGCTCCATCACCCTCAGAGGGAAGAAATTCTTCCTCATGTTCAGATGGAACTTCCTATGCTTCAGTTTGTGCCCGTTGCCCCTTGTCCTGTCACTGGGCACCACTGAAAAGAGTCTGGCCCTGTCCTCTTGACCCCCACCCTGGAGATATTTATAAGCATTTATAAGGTCCCCTTTCAGCCTTCTCTTCTTCAGGCTGAACAAGCCCAGCTCCCTCAGCCTTTCCTTGTAGGTGAGATACTCCAGTCCCCTCATCCTCCTTGTAGTCCTCCACTGGACTCTCTCCAGTAGCTCCTCATCTTTCTTGAACTGGGGAGCCCAGAACCGGACACAGTACTCCAGATGGGGCCTCACTAGGGCAGAGTAGAGGAGGAGAAGAACCTCCCTCAACCTGCTGGCCACAATCCTCTTAACGCACCCCAGGATCCCATTGGCCTTCTTGGCAACAAGGGCACACTGCTGGCTCAGGGTCACTTGTTATCCACCAGGACACCCAGGTCCCTCTCCACAGAGCTGCTCTCCAGCAGGTCCACCCCAAGCCTGTACTGGTGCATGGGGCTGTTCCTCCCCAGGTGCAGGACCCTGCACTTGCCCTTGTT
>Ga0065711_1000555_pt1:50000-61997 | contig 61997 bp, 35 predicted proteins | sample Hoacrofraction12_FD_59098 | JGI IMG/M metagenome (GOLD analysis project Ga0065711, IMG submission 59098) | Hoatzin crop microbial communities from Cojedes, Venezuela - Epithelial fraction 12 v2 (version 2) | ecosystem: Host-associated > Birds > Digestive system > Esophagus > Crop... | reverse complement strand
GGGGGGGGGGTGGGGTGGGTTTTACTTCTGCTTCATCTGAAGTGATACACAGGCTCTTTTGGGGCTATCTGGTTGCATTTCATGTTCTTTTTTTCCAGACTTGAGTTGATGGGTGTTGCCCAGCAGAATAATTCTCTCCTTGTGGTCAAAAATGGGGAAATTCTTAGGGGTAAAATCCAGCTCAGCTGTGAACCATAAATGACCTCCTGCTGCTGATGCTTTGTCAGGTAATGGAGTTACACAATTTAACTGTACAGAATTATCAGATGCAGTTTGTTTGTTTCAACTCACTAAAAATGTTTAAACCTAGAAAGGGGCCTAGAACATTTACAGCCATCTTTGAAATTAGAATGTGTGAAAAATGACGTTTTTGCATGGAAGCATTCGAACTCATGCAAAACCTTTGCAGGCTCCATGAATGCGGGCAAATGCAGTGATGGGACTCTATGCTGGATTATTTGCAGGCACACGGACGTGAAACCACAAGCACAGAAAGGCAAACATTCAGGTTTCATTCTGAAGTCCTGTACGTAGGTAAAATCCTTGTTTCATACGTCGTGCTCATTCCGGGCAGTGCTGCCCAGGTGGGGAGGGGAGACAGAAAGGCAGCCCTGCATCACCAACACATGTGCATCAGTTTGCCACCATCCTGGTGATTACATTCACATGTGTGCACTTAAATAAAACTCCAACCCCCACTATAAAAGGTCCTCACATGCTGGCTGCTGGGGCCTTTAGAAGTGTCTTGCTGCCTGGTCTCTTGGAGAAGGTGGAAGCGCTGCATGGATGCAAGGTAAGTGAAATGCCTGTATGGATGTATTATGTTGTTGCACTTCAACTTTGTTTAAAACTCAGACTAAGCTACTATATCTTTTTCTATGACTGAGGAGGCAATGTCATATCACTTATGTGAATAAAATCCTTATCCTCCTCTAACTAGCTCTGCTCATAACTTTAGTTGTGGGTAGCTCCCAGCCTGCCTTCAGGGAGTGAGGGCCTCAAGGTGTACAAATGCTGAGCAAAGATTAGAGTATGCACACAGGCATCAGTGTCTCTGTGTACAGATATGTAAACACCATGTGGCTGAACTTGTCTGTAAGGCTCAGGCAGATCTAGACACTTAATTCTGGCTGATATTAAACACAAAATGTGATTCTATGTGTGCACATAAAGCAAAATGTGATTTTTCTCTAGCAAAGCTTTGTGTCTTACCCCTTGCATGGTTCAAACCCAGCTTGCCGCCCGGCTATGCTGCCACTACAGCTGTTTAGGCTCTTGTGTGTCTTCAGGCTTTCCTTCCAAGAGCTCTTTTGGTGCCAGAGAGTTTTGGCAACAGTTATAATGTGAATTGTTATTTTCATTGAGGAAACCATTGGTGCTAACAGTGAGGAGGAGGCATGTGTGGTGTAAGTCACAGCTTGCTGAAGGCAGGAGACCGTTAGGGTTTGCAAGGATAGGCTCTAGGTACTGCTAGTGAGGGAGCTGCTCTGCAAATGAAATAATGGTGTTTTAGTGAGGAAGTGAATATGCTAAACAGAGTTTAACCCCTGAGCTGCCCCCTGTGAATAAAATCTTTCCAGAAGCCTTACCAGACTTGGCCTGAGCTATGTGTTCATTCAGCTAATGAAAACATTATACCCCCCTGTCTAACCAACCTGATGTACTCAGCGAGCATTGCAGTGAAAGGAGATGTGTGTTTTGGCCACTTCTGTTGCCAAGTTGCCTAATACCAATGTGGAGGTTATAAACTTGAGTGGTATTTAAGTTGCTGGGATCTTAAGTTTTATTTTCTCACACAGCTGCCTAAGCCAGCTTACATGCTGATCAGTACCTGCTGCAACATGGGAATAATCTGGCCCTAGCTCCTTGGGCAGGGAAGTAAATCCTTACTGACACCAATGAACTGAAAAATTCTGAGGCCTGGCAGAGACAAAGGGAATAATGAATGAGAGTGGTATTTCTTTATATTGATCTACCTTTCCTGCTCATTTACTAATAGCATTGGCTGGTTACCCTCTGTAATGAACTGCAATAGGTGCTTACACTGGTACTAGCTTTCCAGTTCTCCCAGTAAGTGCCAGTATGCAGGAACCAAGAAGCCCCCAAACAAAGGAGCTGGCTAGAACCACATAAAGTTAAATGTATTAATATTTTTAAAGCTTGCAATTCAATCTCTTGTTTTACAGATTTAAATCTTGATTTTATGACCAAGAATTTCCCCATGTAATATTTAAAGAGCTTTCAACCCAATCTACCGGATGCAGGGGAACACATAAGAAGAGAACTCTCCTACAGGCCCTGTTCTGAGTTTCTGCAGCTATATGGGCAATCCAGGGAGACACCAATACCTTTGTCTCAGCTCTGTATTCCTTACCCTTTGAAGAGAAGTAGAGTTTAATCTGCTTTTTATACTTCCATTTTTGCTGGTATTCCTTGAGCTTGCATTGTATGTCATTAAAGGTAGTAATGTGTGCCCATTTTATCCCCAAAATATTTGTGAATTTACTGATTGAGGATTGGTACATATTAAAGATATTGGACTGCTTCTGAGGAGCATCTAAATACAGGATAATTCCACAGCCTGAAAAAAGTGCAGATGATGAAAAGTGGGTACAACAAAGGTTTACAAGATCAACAGTGTCATGGAAAAAATTATTGGGAACAAAGAATTTAAGAACTCTGCATATTCAACCACACATAGTGAAACTGTGGAATTCAGTGCCTCAGGATGTTGCGGATACCAAAATTGTACCTGGCCCTAAAAAGTGACTATGCAAAGTAATGGGTGTGGGGACAAAAATCTATCGAGGGCTACAAAAAGCAACCAAGAAACCAGCTCTGGCTCAGCTAATCAGTCTAAGTGTCTGCTGCTGGTGGAGAAGCAACAATACATTCCCTAGGCAGGACATATGCTGTGATCCTCGTACAGCTGTTCTCGTGTGCAGTGTGGGCTCAGGTTCAGATGAAAAAAAGGCAATGAGAAAACCTGAAAAGCACAGATGCATACCTTATTAACAGATTCTGTGCCTGCTTTTCTGACAAGGGAAGATGTGTGTTTGTCCTGAGTGAGAAGCTGATGTTCAGCATACCTTGAAAGTGAACTGTATTACGCTGCTTGGCGTGAGATCCTCCTGCAGGGATCCTTAAGGTTCATAATGAGCCAGTCAGCAAGTTAGAGGACACTTTTCTGGAAGATTCTAAGCTTGAATTTCTTTCAGTTTGATACAAAATGGTTGAGAAACAGTTCTACATCAAAACTAAATCTCTATTAAAGGTTTAAGCTCTAAAGCACATAAAAAGCATTTTCTAGTGAAACATGATTTTCTCAAAAGTTGAGGTGCGCTGTGTGATGGACTTACCTGTGCCAGGTAACTGAGCCCTGCGGGGCCTGGTACAGACACATAGCGAGATGGAGAGGCAGGCATCTNTCTGGACAAAGCTTTAACTAAAACCCCTCCCACCTCAAGGCATTCATGGGCTGCATGGGATGCCCCTTGCCTGGGAATCAGGCAGCCGAGGGAGCCTGAACCACCAGTGCCTCAGCATTTGTGTCTTGCCCATCAGCAGCAGTCACTGCCTGCAACCCACACACCCTGTCCCGGCTGTCAAGGCAGCCCTGTGCCGGGTGCCTGTGCTGGCTCCCTCCTCTCTGGCAGCTCATGAGCTGCAGTGCCTTGGCTGCAGGAAGGGCTGGTGGAGCTGGACAGCTTGAAGTGATGATGCTTTTAATACCTGCAGGAAGAATAAACTGAGCCTGCTCCTTAGACCCCAGTGATGAGCAGGTGCATTCATTTAAAAGCATATTATTTAAATTGTACTAATTTATAAGAGCTTTTGTAAACTGGTCACAGATATTCAAGCTCTGTGTAGAAGTCCGTTAAACACAATAAAGACAGAGGTCACCCAGCTGAAACAAGATGTCACTGCATAAAACCTACACCCCCATGCTCATATTTTACCTTTATGTAGTTTGCTGGTGTAGTCGGAGGGTCCTATGACGAGGTGAGACTGCTGCTTCCTCCCTTTTTGTACATGGGGTAAGACCTTTGCCAATGAATGTTAATAACAAAAAAGTATTTCATCTAGAGTACTTCCAGAGGAGGACAGAAAGGCTGAAGAGACATTAAAACCTGAGGCAGAAAGGGATGTTGCAAAGAACATAGGTGTATGCTAAGAACAGAGGTAGCAAAGTAAGATGGACTAAGTCAAATGTGTTCAAGATAATTCACAAGGATAGGGCTACCAAGAAAAACATATACATTAATGAAAGCTGAGATTTAGGTGAATCTGAAGAAACTGCCTTAAATATTTATCACAGTTGCCTTTCCAGTAGTTCATTGGAGTTTTTTCCCCATAGTAGTTTCCTATGTTTATTTTGGCAGTTGTGGGGAAAATGTCAGGGAGAGAACTGCTGTTAGCATGCTCTCCTGTAAGACATGGAGTTATTCCAGTACCACAGCAGCTATTTTCCAACGGATTAGCATTCAGATACTGGGAGAGTTCATCCAGTTCACATAAATCTGCATAGAAATTTTATTAACTTATAACTTTTTTATTTTGTGGGCCACCTACAAAATGAAAACAGATTGCTTACGTTCTCATAAGATAGAAGAAACAAAATTTTAAAAAGTCTGTAAAAATACTTGCCTTTTTAAAAGATTGGCACTTTCATCTTTTCAAACAGTGGCACTCGGGTTTCAAGCACTTCTTAAAAAACAAACAAACAAAAAAAACACCAACCCCCCCAAAAAAACCCACACAAAAAACCCCAACAAAACAACACCCCAACTTAATTGTCTCCTTACTGGATTAATTTTTTTCCCCTTTTTGTTTGCATTGAAGAGAAACATGCCATCAAAAAAAAGGATAGGAACAAAATTAAGGCATTGGGCTGGCACTCGGGAGATCTGGTTTCATTTCCTGGCTCTGTCAAACACTTCCTATGTGACCTTGTAAATGTCACTTTTGAGCACGTAAAACCATCTGGCCTGATCTAGTGAAACATGTATTTAATTTTAAGATGCAAGTAGTTCCACTTCCATCTCACACGCTTAAATTTAAAGACATGTTTACATGCTTTGCTGGTTGGGAGCCACAATGCTCAGCCACTTCAGGGGGAAGCGTGTTACCCCTGCTGACTCGGTATCCCAGTCGCAGAGTGAGGGTAAGGAATATTTGGTTTTTTGACTCCAAGTTCTGCAAAACACAGGCAGCGGCTCTCCTGGTGTGTGCAGCAGCAGCACAGTGGGGTCTCCATGCTGAGTGCAGGAGCAATGTAAATAATTCTTATAGATAAAAGCTGCAAACTCAGACGCCTTAGTTGTACATAAAAACCTGCATTTAGGCACCAAAATACTGGCCTGATTTTTCAGAGTTGCTGAGCAACCACCACTCTCATCAAGTCAAGAACCCACAAATGCTTCATGCTTCAGAAAATTAGGTCACTTATTTGGAGGCTAAAAATAGATATTGAACCCCAATTTCAAGACTTAAAACAGTGCCTTAATATCTTTAAGCGTACTATGTATTCTCTCCCTTACCATTACAACTAGCCACAGCCACAAATGTTACATAAACCTCAGATTCAGAAGTAAAAACACCATCATTTAACCATTTCACTGTTCTCTAAATGTAATTAAAAAGAGCAGAATTCCATGGAGACATTTTAAATAATGTCTATATTATACATATGTGTATACAGATGTTTTTAATGTACATAGTATATACAACATTATTTTATGGCATAGCAGATGTTTTGTAATTCCCTGACACCACGCACTGGAATAAGATTATGCTAGGCTATTTTATTATGAATAATGTGCTTGCTTCATCATTAAGTGGGTTATTAAAGACATAAACAAACTTTTATGCCCTGCTTTTCAACAGCTGTTGGTGGTCTACAAAGTGATAATCCTGCTTTCAGCAAATATTCTTAGACTGAAAACTAAAATAAATAGATTTCATAGGCAACCAAGTTGACTCAGAGTGGGAAGATCATAACTTTGTGACATCTCCAGCACCACGGAATCAGAAATGGCATTACTTCTAAGCTAAGCCCTTCGATCGCAGGCTGGAAATGAGGCGGCTGCTCCATACATCATTTCTTCCTACAACCACGCAGTAACTCCTGTACTAAGCAAACAAGCCTGACTGGCATTTATTTCAGCAGCAACAGCAGGAGAGGAGAAATTTAAAAGCAAATTCTGATTTTTAAATAAACAAACATATCACTAAAAAAATCCACTACATGTGACAATAGCTGTTTTTCCCTTCCTAATTAATTATGTGCAAAGACACAGTTGAAATCCTGTAACCTTAGCTTTGAAGAAAATCAGCTGAGTAGGTTGGATAACTTCAAACAAAAGGGTAGATGGGACAATAAAGGTTAGGTGGCCATGTTCCGTCACGGGCGCTATAGCTATTAATTTAAACGGATGTGACCCCTACATGACAAAGATCCAAAGGTGTACGGGGAAGAGGTTTTAGTCTTATAAGTAGGGCTGATGCCAGGTCAACCAGCCCCCCGCGCTTTGGACTTCCTAAAGAAAACAGCTTCAGACAGCTGAGCAAAAGAGTTATGGAGAGTGCTGAGATAAGAAATATCTGCAGTTCCTGATATATTATGATTGGCCCCAGCAACGAGGAAGCCGAGAGCCAAAGGTAGTCCTAAAGGGTGCTAAACTGTACAGCGTTAATGTACACAACAACATCCTCATACAAGCAGATGTTTAAAAAAAGAAAAGGGGGAGGGAGGGATGGAAATTGTATTTAGACCACGTTGTGCTCACCCTAGGGAGGAAAACTAAAAAAAGGGAGAATGTGGAACCAATTTTCAAGCTTGAGCAACTGAAAGTCTATTAAATGATTCTGTCATCAACATGAGACGAGAAAAAAAAGTAATAATTTTTACAACAAATTGGGTAATTGTAGCTGCACGGACAAATGATATTTCTTTCCCGATAACTGAATAAACATTGTTACAAGAGGAAGGTTATAAGGAAATAGCCACTTTGGTGAACTACAAGCAGCACGTCTCCTGCTCCTGTTCATAGCAAAGGAAAGGCATAAGGGACTGAAGTGCATATGCGCTCTTGATCACAAACAAATATTTTGAGTTGCTTAGCTGTTTTTTTGGTAAGTACATTTGACTTGCTAAAGATGGGCTCAGCTTCATATAACTAGAAGCGGTCTCAGCCTGACTACTGCATCTTGCTAAACTCAAATATAATTTTTTTGAAGAGACAGCAATGTAAACTGGAGTAATTACAGGAATAATATGGAAAATATGTTATTTTACTCTATTTTATTAAATACAAGCTGCATAAAAAGTAACAAAATAAACAGTATAAACTTGTACTACATACATTGAGAAAATAGTGGGAATACGGTGGAAGCAACAGCCAGTCAGGGTAACATGGGGTGTAAGGTGAAATCTTCTGCGTCACCAGGTTACTTGACACTGGAGTACTGTGGTGGTCAGCCAGGGCCACTGGAAGGACCAGGAGAGCAAACCTGAAACACACGGAAAACCCAGTAGATGGAGCACACGTGGGAATACATACATAGAATAGTTAAATTCCTAAGCTTCAGGACCTTCAAGTTTGTATTTTCTTTTCTGCCAGAGACTTCCTGTGGGATGCTGGGCAAGTCACTTAATGGCTTTTACGCCTTTGTATTGTTCTGCTTAAGATTATGCTGGATTTTGCCTGTGGAGACCAAGCCCTCAGTGCCAGAAACCCTTCTTGAAGGGTCACTGTTGAAGAATAAATTCTTAAAAAACTTACTTAGCCTAGGGATTTGTAACATGTAATACTGACCTCAAAACTTGTTACCCCTCAAACTAGGAGGTGGCTGTACAAATTTCCTTGGCAGGGCTCTTCCAAAGTGCAAGCACAATTAAAAACTCACTTTCCTGAGGGAAAGAAGAAAAATTCGGTTCCCTGGTCAGGGGGTGAGTCCCCCATGCAATGATGCGCTACCCATATGCAAGAGAGAGGAGGGTGTCAAACAAGCCCAAGTTCAGGGTTCAGTTGTGTGAGGTGTTAAATCGCTCCAGCGTCCAGGGGACCATGCGTGTGCTCAAAGATCAGCATGTGCTGAAAGGCTGTGCTGGTGAAGGGCTCAGCTCCCTGTGATCAAAGTTGGCTTCAAGATGCTGAAATGAGAGGAGATAGACATAACATTGATCCTGGCAAAAGTCCTTTTTCTTTTCTTTTGTTCTATGTATGCTTCTGTCTATTTGAATACACGCATGTGTGTAAACAGAGCCTGTTCCTGCCCTCACCCCCAGTGTCTGAAATGAAAAATAATAAAAATATATTTACATAGCTTCAACATTAGGCCATTCAAAACCTATAGTCAGTACAACAGAGAGGGAAAAAAATTACAAAGAATGATTTGCATAGCAAACACATTTCACAGTTGTTTTGGACAAATGCCCTTGGTAAATATGTTTAAAGTCATGTACAACAAGAATATTTTATCACAAGTAACCATGTTTTAATAAACACTTCGTCTTTTTGTATTTCATTCTTTCTCATCATAATAATAGAAATATAACACCATATATCACTGTAGAACACATTTCCACATAAATGCTGATAAGCACAAAATATTTTTCATCATTTACATTTTAACTGTAATAATATATGGCAGGATTAAAGCTGCATCCATCATGTGTCTAACTAACCTTGCCGTAATGAATTTTTAAATGTAATGGTTTCTGTCACAAAGTAAAATCATACATAATATCTTTTGACACAGTATGTGAGTATATGCAAGGTTTTAAAATGTAAATGCAACTTCATTTTTAATTAGATTTATAAACTCAAATCACTGTTTTCATTTCTGTAAACCAAGGGGGAAGGAAAAAGTGTGGGTCTGTGTCAAGGCTGCAAGTTTTTTCAAGTACCTTGCTTGCAGGAAACATGCATATCCAGCGTGTAGAAAAGCGAGTCGCACTAGAAACAAAGGATTATCAAAATCATAGGGAACTAAAGCTTTTTCGACTGCCTGAAGGGCCTCCTCCGGTACCCTGGGCACTCGCTTTGTGGCAGGACTGAGGATCAGGCTCTTGCCGGGTGAAGAACAGGGGAGAGCAGGTCAAGGATGAGCCCCCTTCTCCGGCCCTGCTTGAAATAACAAATAATCTAGCTCACAAGAGCAGAATCATTAAAAATAATTTGCACGAGCTTTCTGTTCTGTGAGCCCTTTTTTTGATACAATATTTCCTTCAGTGATTATCACTGCGGACATATTCCTGCCATATGGATGGGAGCCGGGCGAGGAGGCGGCTCAATACCTGAGTGGTTAATTAAGAGCTGTTGCTGGGCCACAGGAAGCAGGTTTGAAATCCCTCTTCACTCACCGACAATGAGTAGCTTTTTTAGCAGCAGAAGTCACTAGGGACAGCCAGAAGCGCAGGGTAATTATCTGAGATAACAGAGAGCTGCAGAGCGTGTGTGTGGGTGCGTGTGGGGGTGCGAGGCTGCAGGGGGGTGCGCCTCTGAAAGGAGGGCAACACTACACAAAAGTCTATAATAAAAAGGTCAACATCTTCTATTTTTCTGTACAGTGTCGGCAGTCCGTAATGCCTTTTTAGAATGAATGACAACGGATTCTATCTTTTTTTTTTTTTTTTAAATGAATCTCTTATTTTGTATTCCAACTTTGCAATGGTGAGTGCGGGTCTTGGAGGCCAATCTGAATGAGCTGTTCTCACTTTATCAGTGCTGGTGCTGAAATTACTTTGATTGCATTGTTGCAAAATAGCAGTAATTTCAGCATTAACTTGTGGAAACTCTGTGCTCTCAAGAACAAAGAAAAAAAACAGTGAAGTGAAAGCCATGAATGAAATGAGTAAAGTCCATAACTTAGAAACCTAGGGCTAAATCCTCAGCAGGGTAAATCTGCCTATTGCCACAGGAACAGGGAAGAGTCCTTTGGCTGTAACTGAGTGATTCGCTCAAATCAGCTGAGGATCTGGTCTTTGGCTACAACATGGATTGTGGGCAGGGGGCTATAGATTATTATTTATGCCATTTAAAACATAAACTAAGGCTCAAACAAGCAACAATTTCAAGGATGCTCTTGCTGCAGTGCATCCCATCGACTATTTTTCTCAACATAATAAAGCATGCTTACTTTTAAAGGCTGTATTTTTATAAAGTGCTTCATATCCAAAATATTTATGAAGCCAAGCTGCCATTCAGCTCCACCACTGTCCAAAATATACAAACTGTAGGACCTGGTGAAAACTGAAGGCAAACTGTATAGTAATCCACTGCAGTACTATATTTCTTTTCTCAGAGCTGCAGAGGAGAATATGAAAATCCCCTTCCTCAGTCATCAAAGCTCAGCCCATCTACATTGTGGGCTCAAATAGTATTTTCCCCCTTTGTTTGCTTATTTTTTTTAAGCAAGCCTTTCTAGTTTATTACTGAGCAGAAAAATGATGAAACCTCTGCCATGTGTTTTTTTGGCATTTCCAGAAAATCCCACATGTGATCTCCAACTTAGAAGGCTTAAATCTCTATCCAAATATGGGCTCCGTAAAGCTCCCACGAGTGCTTAGCTTTGTGCTGTGGGGTAAAAATAAATTCAAGAAAGGAAAAAGACCCACAACCTGCTCCTCTCCACACACACCTTTTCATGTCTTCTCCAATGCTGAGAGAGATTTTGCCTGAGCGAGCAGAGATTTTGAATGCATGCGACCGGCTCTGCAAGCGCACCAAAGGTTCTGCAGTCATCAGGCGTGGGCCAAATCCACCAGAACTTCCCGTCTGTGGCATGGGGACCACACTGTACCTGCTCTCTTTTTTTAAAGGCAGATCTTGCAAGCCTTTGATGTTTCTGGAGTGCAAACAATACTGCTCCAACAGCAGCACTTTTGCCAGTGTAACTGTCTCAGCTTTGTTTAGAAACTGCCCAATATGTTAATTATCTTCTTTACCTCTGTGGCATTATACTGTCAAACTGTACAACAGTCTTTAGAAAATAAAAGCTAACACCCTAAGCTGCTGTACCCAGCTCCCATAATATCTATTCACTGACAATGCCTGAGCTGTCAGATCAGAAGAAGCTTCATTCGAATAAAGGTGGGCAGATGTGTGATAATGAGACAGAAGCATACAGATGCTAATATAACTGTTCAGCAGAGCAGGCTCGTCTTCGTTAGGCAGACCCAGGTAGCAGCTGCAGACTGTCAGACGCTGGAATGCTGCTTTCTCTTGATTCTCATTTAAGATCAGCTTCGTTCGCTGTCTGTCAGTGAACTTTTCCCTCACAGGAGCCTGGACCCCTAGGTGATCAGTCACATTTCGACATAACTAGATGTCAAAAGAAGTTTAAGTTGTATGACGAACTGTGATGCATTCCCTGTGCTGGCTGGCAGTCTCAGCCCTCCAAGGCGTCTTGTTAATGATCCACCTGGAAACTCTAGAGTATTTCCTGTGTTTTGTTTTCTTATTAAAATACTGGCTAAGCCTTTGTCAATATCCATGTCAGCAACTGTAAGCTCAAGACAATATTATCACAAGCATAATTTAATTTTAAAAACGGAATTGTGGACCTGTACTGACCAAGCATCAGGAGACGTGCGTGGAGCAAGCAGGATGCTAGCTCTGTGTTGCTGTAATTTATTCTCATCAATTAAAACAAAATATTTCTGATCTTCCTGGGGGCAGAGGTAGGGTATTATAAAGCAAGTGAAATAAATTTTACTAAAGTTGCCTTATGAAAAACGTCTGCATCCAGCCAGCCAGCTTGCTCAGCTGATGAACACAACCAGGAACAGGATAATGGAGAGCCTCCGTAGACGAGCAAACAATTCAAACACACAGGAGCTCGGAAACACAAATAACCCGAGATTGTCATTTCACATACTGCTGAAACCTTTGAACTGGGAGTCTGAACTTCATCAGCCTTTCATCTGTTGCTATGAGCTGTTTACCCGCTTGCGCTCCTCAGGTTCAGAGAGGAGACAGACTGAGGCTGTTT
>Ga0065711_1000555_pt1:22500-45000 | contig 61997 bp, 35 predicted proteins | sample Hoacrofraction12_FD_59098 | JGI IMG/M metagenome (GOLD analysis project Ga0065711, IMG submission 59098) | Hoatzin crop microbial communities from Cojedes, Venezuela - Epithelial fraction 12 v2 (version 2) | ecosystem: Host-associated > Birds > Digestive system > Esophagus > Crop... | reverse complement strand
TTTATATGGAAATTAGTTTAAAACCATATAGATTGTTTTTGTTTATTTTGTCTAGGAATCTCTAGGCTAAATCTATCAAAGGAAATTAAAGTAACTCCCAGTTGCCAGTGCATGAAAAGATATGATGCACACAATTAAATGACAATCACTTCTTACAGTGAAACTGGTGGGCTACAGGTTGATAGTTGTAAGTCTGCAACTTTAAGAGATTCAGAAAACCACATAGTTAATCCTGGCAGCATTTCTGTGCTGCTTCTCCTGGTTCGGAGTTTTTTGCATTTTAAAAATTGCTAACCAAGTCCACTCATGTTTCACTATTTTTTTTTTCTTTAAACAAGGCTTTCTCTAAAAACGACAAATCCCACCAAAAAAAATCCCCACTCCCCAGGCACCTCAGTTATGTTTTCACACTGGAGCACATATTTGAATTTAGTTGTAAATGAAAATAAATGTATGGCATTCTCCCTTCACTCACACGAGAAAACAGTGCTGCAGATTAGATTGGCCCCATAAAAAAATTCTGTCTTAAAAGATACCTCAGACTGAAAATATCAGGATGAGTGCTGAATGTGAAAACTTTAATACAGCTGTGTGGAAAATCTTACAGAGAACCTGCCTGCAGCACGCTTGACTCGAGGCAGTGATGCTTGCCCTTCACTTTCCTGAGCACTATATGTACAGGGTAACACCATATTTACAAGTTAACACAGGAAAATACGGTTAAAGGAGGGGGGCGGAAAAAGGGGTAGAAACATTGGAACATTTATGACACCTTACTGAAAAAAGTTGCAACAAACTATTTACTAGGACAAATACATAACTTTGGGAATTCATTTCTTTTCTTGCTGTCTTTGCAGAACAGCAGGTGCAACAGAGCTCAGAAAAGCTGGGATAAGAGAAAGGTATGTAACTTACTTCAACAGGCTAACTAGATATTAATTAAAGATTTCAGATTTGGCTTCATACAGTACAGATGCCTGGGACACACAATATCTACCAGCGAAATTGCTATAATAATGACATGAAATTATGACTAATTACTAGTATATACAGGGTGTTTCACTTTGTCAGATGGTATATTAACACACCCAGGGAAAGATGCAACATGCAGTAAACACAGGAACAGAGATTCCATGCCACACATTCCTTTTCTTCTCACCTGTTATGGATCTGAGGAACAGATCTATAGGGATCCTTTAATTAGAACTAATAATGGATTAGCAGATCAGAGACAATGGCAACTGCTTCACTGCATTTTGAAAAAACATTCTGAAGTTCTGTTATTTGGTTTTGTTTCACACTGGAACTACAACAAAACCTGTTAAATGGTCTTGCAAAATTAATCAGCATCACATGGTTGGACTGGGATGGAAAGTACCAGGTTTTCACCTTCTATTTGTCTTTGCAGGAGAGCAATGTCTTTCTACAAAGACAGCATTCGCACTGGGCATCAAAACCTTACTGCTGAGTATTCTAACCAAACCAATTTTTTTAAAAAGAAACTAAGTTAAAACGAAACCCAAAACTGTCTCCCTCCTGAAAATAGTCTAAGCAATCTCAGTAGCAAGGAGATTTAATGAGTGGGAAAATTAGTGGAATAAAACATTTTAATCAACTGTTGCTATAAATAGAAGGACCATTGAAAAACCAACTGACATACTTTCACACTGCAGCACAGGTCCTCTAGAGAACTTTCAAGATCGTACCATCACACGTGGAGGTGCAGGCAGAGGACTTTTTGTGCATTCTTTGGCTTGTGATGTTATTTCCATAGAAAAATCTGGAAGTTGAAACTGTGACGACTTGCAATGACCCATGGGAATGCAAACATCTATCTCCTGATAACACGCTGAGATAATGCACGTCACCACTGCAGCCAGCAAGAAGACACTTGTCTTCACTCGTTTTATATCCACTCTATCACATTCCTGGCCACACTTTCCTATCTGTCCTTTCAACACGCTCCATACATTCCTTCAGCGAAGTGCACAACTCCCTTGTTCAAACAGAGCTGGGCAGCACAATTGCACTTTCCTTACCGCAGCTGAACAAAACCCCAATGCTACTTAAAGCTGCTATTCTAGAAGGTCAGTTTTCCATACTCAATTGTGGGAGCAGCCTTCATTTTTCTTTTCATAAGGAGTCTGGCTGTTGGCCTCGAGCTAGTCTTGCCTCCCACAAGACAGAAACACAGTGTTACGCTCCGTCTGTGAAATCTGGAAACCACCCAGAGAAAAGCACACTTGCAAGACTTGTTGTTTGCCATCCATTATTCTATTGATAACTTCTCTATTGTGCTGAAACCATAAGCCTATACTGCACTGTATCTGCCAAATTAGCCCAGTCTCTAACATCACAAATAGTAATAGAATCCTTATTTCTAGAGTTCCTTGACATTTTTTCTGGATACAGCCTCATGGCAAAAATATTCCATTAATATTTTGAGTGATGTTGTAGGGGAGCTGGAAAAAACGCTGAACAAAAGCAAGGAGTATTAACAAGAAAAACTGTGTTGTGTCTTCTGCCTGTTCCAAGCATGGAGAATTGGAACAGGGAAGAGAGAAGGGGAAAAGACCAAACTGAAAATATTTCATTTTTCAGAAATGTATTTTTTGAGCATTTCTGTCACTGGGAAAAGAAAGACATTATTGACAGTCATGGGAAACAGAAAATACTTTAGCAATTTTCCTTTTCAGAAAAAAATCTAGTAGCTTCTGATTGCACTTCATTGCTTGAAATTCAAATACGATTGTGGTAGATCAAATTTAATGCTGAGATTAATTTATAACATTTTATATTGGTCCATTCCGTGTTGAAATTATAGCCACTGAAACCGCATTACCTTCCAGGTGTTCACTAGCGGGGCTAAAGTAACTGGTATTACCTGTTGGACTCCAGTGCAGTGCAGGGGGAGCTTATCCTGTATTTGCCATTACCTAAAGTGAAAAGAGAGTCATTTGTCTCTGTTTCCACCTCAGATGTCTTTTGCCCCTTCCCTTGAGATGATACATTAAATGAAACTATTTTTCTGGTGATTAAGAATCCAATATAATGACTACTGGATTTAGGAGTGAGGATTTCAATGGGTTTCAGATGTGACCCGGATTTCTCAGATGGGGCCACAGACTCTTTGCTTTTGGCTGCTGATTTTGTCTTCTCCTCAGGGTCTGCTTACCAACGAATTTCCAGTGGGTATTCAGAGTTCACATTTTCAACAATGATGTCACAAATCTTACATCTTTTTAGTAGCATTTTTCTTTGAAGGGCCTCCCTCCCCTCCCACCCTACTACTATTTATCACTTGTGTTGTGGCTTCTAGGTAGTGTTGTACACAGCACAGTGAATTACTCTGTTGTTCATCTCAGGAGGGCAAGCAATACAATTTGTTACCTACCTGGTGCCAGAATGGATGAAGACCACAAAGCATAGGATATACATTTGAACCAGAAAAAAAAATTTTTGAATTTAGAAATATGTAATTTTTCAGTTAAACCTTTATGAGATGTGGTGGTGTGGCACACACTGAATTAGGAAGGAGCATCTTCACATGCATCTGAATGTTTGGGTTTGTTATTTTTTTAGGGCGCATCTTGCGCGTGCAGTTCAAAAGACTGTGCTTTTTCATATACAATTGAATACAGTGACCAATTTTCACAACACAAATTACGCTATCAATTTACAGTTGCTGTTCTAAAAAAGGTATTTTCCTTGCACACCAACTATAAAAGTTCTGTCACCTAAATTACACAGATTGATCTGTCTGTGGTGGAAATTACAATCTAAGCTTTATTTATCTGGGAGTGTGCTATGCACCTGTTCTAACCTCTAGACAAATTACTACATAATCCAGTGTCTGCTAATAAGGTATTCACAGAGTCTGAAACTGAAAATATAACCCCTTTTGCCAAAAAACCTTCAGACCTATCAACCCTTAGAAACTAGCCCTGGAAAACCGCTCTGCTACATAACTCAAATGTCAGCAAGCTGGAGGAAGAACATCCAGTAGGTTTGAGGGCAATAAGAGACCTTTAGCTAAATAATAACAAATGAAGAATACTAGCTGATCCAATCTACAGAGATGTAACGAAGAATGAAGGAGGAAGGATGTATTTTGGGGGCTGATGGCTGAAAACTCCATTTTTATTTGTGCCTGGAAATGCATAGGCAGCCACTATACAGTTTGAGAACTTTGAGAGCAGCCTGCAAGCAAAGCCTTCCCTGAAAAGACCAAGAGAGCAAGCAGCTGCTTTGTGGTCTTGTGGAAAGTTTCCATATATTCTTCAGACATTGCCTTAGGTACAATGTATTTGAGTAATCCATTTCAAAATTTAACAAACCCATGAATAACTTTACAATGGCTCACACCTGAATTCAAAACATTGCAAAATCCAAGGGTGATCACTTTTGCTAACAGGGCTTTTGGTAAGATTCCTCAGCATAGGGGGAACAGGGATTTCATTTCTCTAGCTTCCATCAGTTGCTCCTACCAAGGCAGCTTGCTGGCAACCTCCTCTGTAAGTCTCAGGTTGAAGCACAACAAGGGGAAGCGCGCACCGTCTGTGCTCAGCTGCAACACCCCTCCTCCCTAAAGACATTCTGGGCACATACAGTAAGTACACACCTTTTCAGAATAGGAGACGTCCTGGCCTTGAGGTCATGGTCAGCAGGAAGGGTGACAAAGCAGAAGCCTGTGGTGCATGACAGCAGTCAGGGCAAATTAACAATTACCTGCTCTGTTCACAAAGAGAACAGAATGGAGATGGCTCAAGAGCAAATCCATCTGTCCCTGTGAGGGTTCACAAGAGTGTCAGAGAAACCTCACGGTCAACTGTGTCTAAGTGCTGGCACACAGGAATCCAGCAGGATCAGCACAGATACTTCATGCTCTGTCCACTGGCAGAAGCTCCACTGTCAGGGCACCATTTTCGCAGACCCTGTGCTTCCAGGCTGAACAGCACTGCAACCTGCCTGAGGGCTGGAGGTCTGCACAGTGCTACCTTTGCCAGAAAGCAATGGGGGAAAGAAGAGGCAAGGCAAGACTTGCCATTTTCATCACAAAATGAGGGTTTCTTGGACATGGAGGAAACAACTGCTTATTTAATAATTGGTCAGTTACCACATTTCCACACAAAAGGCACTGACAATGTAGGTAACGAAACATCATTAGATCATCTTTATTAGGAACTGAACCAATGCCTCCCTTAAGTTTTTAGATGGAACATGACTGTGTTCACAGACTGTCTAAACAGTTCTATGAATTAGACACTTAAACATAAGCCAGCTCAATACACCTTATGTCTGCGTTAGTTATGATCACTGGGACAACTCTCAAAATACGAATCACAGGTAACTGCATGCTGTGACGTCTGCTCATATCTGCAGAATGTGGGGCAGACTCCTATGGAGCTTGATCTAGCTCATGCACTTCAACAGACACTAAGTCACGTGCTAGAGATAATATGTCAACTGTCAACATTGTTAATTCACTGCTCATCAGGGCACAGAAGAGAGGAGGACTGGATTACGAACATCTGTACTGTTGCTGGGAGTACTGATCTCACTTTAGTACCTCTAAGGAATAACACCACCATTTTTCCTCCTTTCCTGTCCTAATACAGGATAAACCAAGTATAAAAAGCCTAGGAGAATGGAACGGACCTCTGACCTCCTTCTGCAGGAATAACTTTCAAAAGGTCCAGGAGAATCTATGCCATCCCCCTGAATGGAAGCCAGCAGGCACTCTTCATAGCCCTTATGTATATTCAGACAGTCCTGAGTGAAGCCGAAGTCCGTGGAATTCTAGGCGTGCATGATCCCAGCCTCAGCATCTGCCCAGCCTATGTGACAGGTCCATCTCATCCAGGCAGCCTGGAGTATTATGGCATTGTCTGTCCCATACCAAATCTGAGCAATCATTTCTCCACAGCAAATTTAATGCCATTCACCACATAGAAAACACAAACTTGGTTTTACCAGCCTCTTTAGTTCCTGGCTTAACTTTTGAGCATGAGGTCACAAGGCTGGGGAAAGATGATCAAAACCTTCTTTGCTTCCTCTTAGGTCATACATCTTGCATTTTTTATTTTTATCCTATAACTTCTGCAAATGAATTACGATAATACAGATTAAGAGGGTCATTTAGGGGTCACTGTGCCACTAACTGAAAAAAGAAAATAGCAGTATATCAGGCTGTAGATAATGTCTGAAACAATAGTCTCCTTCCATCTGAACTCTCTATGGATTCAGTATTCTCCTAGAGTATTCTCTCCTCTTCTCCTTCAAGAAGCAAAATCCAATCTCTCTAAGATGGGAATTGTTATATACCCTGTCTTCACTCTAAACCAAAATGACTATGCTAAATGGTCCAGCTTTCAATTCAATTGCTATTTTTCAAAATATGATAAACCCAAGACTCATGTCTTGCTTTCTCTTTTTTACTGAGGCAAATCTTTTGCTTGCTAGTGCCAGCAAGATGTGTCAAGAAGCAAACTAAAGACTTCAGGTATGATCCTGAATACTAACAGCAGAATCGCAGTTAGTCCTTCCATAGGTTTATTGGGAAGTGTTCTCTTCCTTCTTATTTCCAACAAACCAACTGGCTTGTTGTAGTAGCAGCTGGTCCATTCAGCCAAAATGCCTCTCCAAATCTGAGGAGGTCAAAGCTCAGCCATTTTCCAGCCTTTAGCACGCAGTTCTACTACATGGGATTGCAAATTCACGTTAAGGAATACTTTTGCATGTGGTTTCTTGTTGTAGGTTTAAGAGCTTTTGAGAAGGGTTGTGCTGCAAGATCTTCTTGTGGGGCAACGCAACAGAGTCTCTGAGATACACAGACTACATGCCACGGCCAAGGACAGCATTACTGTCAGAACATCTTTTTTCAACAGTTATGGCTCTCCCTCTAGTCAATAACGAAAGGCAATCTCACCGCGAGTACAAGGCTGATGCAAGAGTAACCCATCGTCTAGGAGAAATACTTAAAACTTGTTAACTTCCACAAAGGACGGGGTTTCAGATGGGATGGAATAAAGATTGCCAAGGAAACTAAAAGCCACCTGCTTACCCCAGACTGGCCACTTTATACTGGCTCTTGAGTATGCCTCGCATTTTTCACCATTAAATGGAAAGAGCTAATAAAAAAAATACCAAATAATCAGAACATAAAAGTGTATAACGATCATAAAATAATACATTTTTCTTTCTTAATGTTTCAGCTGTCTGAAGAATAGTTTTCTGGTGTAAAAGAGATAACTATATATCTTGTGATTTTATTGGCTGCAGATTACACTAATTATCATAAAAAATTACTACCACTAATAAAAATTCTATTATAAGTTACTTATAGTAATCTCTAGGGTACCATATTTAGCTTAGAAAAGATCGTAATTACACTGCATTACAGGGAGAATTTGTTTCCTGAAGCAGCTTTAACACTGTCTGTTTCTTTTAACACTTTTAAGTTGTTGGTTTTTTCTTTTTTTTCCTCTTTCCCTTTTCAGGTCAAATGTTGCCTGTTATTTTCACTGTGCAGGATGTGATTTTATCCTAGAATAATGATCCATCTCTGTTGCAAGTGATGCAAATGAAGTTTTAAAATCACAAATATCTGGGTGGGTTTCGCCTCCCAAGGGGGTTAGCATGTCTCAATGGAAGGATGCATAAAAGGGAAGACCTAATACTCTCCGCCCAAAGGAAAACACATTCTGTATAAAATTGCTGGAAGCTAGTGGGTGTTGACAAAAAATACAATGTTCGGATTTTATTTGACAAGACAACAATTGTTATTTTCCCTTTTAGATACTTTGCATTTTACCATCTGTGAGGTTGATGACTCTTAAATGACCTTAAATCATACTGCTGTTAATGGTGGTTGTTACAGGCAAACGTGGAATTCTGTGCGCTACCTACCTTGGACTGAACATCAAATTAAATAGCTTTACTTTGATAGCTGACACTGTAGTAAATAACCTCAAAGTCCAACTAATTAAAATAAAATTGAAACAGTGGCCATTTCTTTTAGAAAGGGTTTCAATGCTTCAATAGCAGGGCTAATCAACATCTTAATTAACAGTCATATAAAATGAAATAGCCCATTTGAGTTGCCTTTAAAATAGACAACTTATTTATGCAAAAACTAGTGGCACATTAATTGCTAACACTAAGAAAAAAATACGCCTTTGAGCTTTACAGCTTCCTTTGCAGCAAAGGATTTGAGAACTAAATTGTGGAAAAAAGTGTATTACAGTAGTTAATTTTATGACAGACATGAACCAGAGGCACAGCGAATGTGGGAAAGTTTTGTGCTGTATGTCGGTTTTCTAGTCATTTATTTTTTTCCAAATGAGATTAATTAATCAAAGTAGCCTCCTAATATTCCTATTCTGTTTAAAGTTAAGCATTCAGGGTTCAGTCCTGGGAGACACTGACCAAACTGCCTGTAATCCAGTAAAACAGTTAACTCTAAGCACATTCATCTTTCCACTGAGACCAGCTGGACAACTCAGGAGCTGAAGTGAATGTCTTTCAGTTTTGGAGTGGTCTGCTCGGGACCCTGCAAGACTGAACCTTCTTCTCCCTCATCCTGAAGCATGCACATGCACTCAGAATTGACCCAGGCAAACAATCAAAGGGCTACTCATTTGAGTAAGCATTTCCAGAATCAGGTCCCAAATGACTCATCTCCTCCAATTAGTCTACCTCAGGCTGTACCTTTAAATAGCCTTCATTCACTAACATGTGTGAGAGAGAAGCGGCAGGGAGGAATTACATTTCCTTTCCTAATTACTTTACTTCTGTTGACATCTTGGAATAAGTTTTTACTTTCAGAGGAGAAGAGTTGATTTACACTACAGAAAGAGCACAGCAAGCATGAGAAAATTATTTGCCCTTCCTCCTGCCAGGCATCCATTTCCTCTTCACCGTTTCTAACAATGCGCTAACTATTTATGCGTTTGTCAAAGGATCCCAACATAAGAAAACTATATTTAAATCACTTCACTACAAAGTGAAAACACAAGGTAATGATTCAGACTCTATTTAAGTAATAATAATATTTGTACAGACTGCCTGGCGAGCATGCTGGTAGGTGGCAGGAGCTCAGTACAATCCTAAAGCGTCAGCAGTAACAAAAAATCTGAAATAGCATTTAATTTTCTTCTTTAAAAAATAGCATTAATTTAAGACCCTGAAATATGTACAAGAATGTGTCATTTTGCCCTGATTAAAGCCTGATTTCACTGCATTTTTCAATGAAGCTGAAAATGAGGGAGCTTTATTTGCAGAAGGAGGTTCAGGGGGCCTCGCAAGTGCCCAAGAGAGAATTTTATTTGTCTACATGCAATGAATTACTGTGCTTATATTGCGGGTTTCCACCCTCAATCATCAGCTAGAACTAACTGGAATCCAGACTGCCCATCCCAGCTAGATGCTAAGGACAGGAGGATGTGGGAAATCAGCCGGGGCACTGGCTGCTGAGACTACGGTGAGACTCCAGCACATTGACAAGGTAAGAAGGCAACATGCTGCACGTGGCCCATGAAGATCAATCTCTCCCCTGTCAGCCTGGCTTTTCTCATAAGCTATATATTTGCATAACCTCATCTTCAAAATTTATAAATCAAATAGAGCACCCAAACATTTTTGCAATTTATGTAAAGCCTAGTCATATAATAACGAAAGACAACGCAAAGTATAGTCTCTTTCACTGAATTCTTGAAAACAGCAAAAACAGTTGGACCAAAACACGGATGCTTATGTGCCCTCGTTTTGGCCACTGAACAAAACATTTTGTAGAAAATTTAAGGACAGATTTGCAAACTATTTAGGAAGGCTGACATGTAGAAAGAACGGATTTATGCATTGAAAGCATAATTTCTATCTGCCTTCTCACACAGTATTCACCTTTCATTTTCAAACTGGGTAACTACAAACAGTCTGAAATACCTGTTTGTACACCTAGGTTATCTGAAAGTCTGACTCTCTAAAATCGAGATGTTTTGCAGCAGATAACAACTGCAGATCAAAATACTGACCTGCCAAACCCGATAGCATCCCAAGATTCACAGAACTAACGGTGTAAGAAATCTTCTACCTATACTATATACCCATCTGATCACATTACAAACTATAAGTGACACGTACCATTTTATCACAAAATTCACTTTCATTTCTAATTCAGTCAGGGAGGAGACACAAGCTGCTAAAATGGCTTCAGGCTTTCCTCCCTTCTGCCCAGCTTGGCATCTGCTTGCACATTGCATGATGTGATAACGTCATCCTGACGGAAAGAGATTCCAGTCAGGCCTTGGGATACCGCAATTTATTTGTGTTGGGCACTGTGGAACAGAGAATTCAGCTGTTGGGGGTCCCAGGCAATACAATGCCTGGTAGCCATGAGGGAGGGGAAATGAGGTCTAATTCTAAGTACATATAATAGCGTGTGATAAGTTGGCTAGTTCACCAAGAAAATGCAGAAGTCCTTGAATCCCTTGGAATGGATAATAGAAACATGATAAACTGTGTCCATCTTAGAGGGAATGGGGAGAATCGGAATAAAATTCAGAAACCATCCACCAAAGACAACTTATCTCACTAAGAACTGTCAAACCAACAAAACAAGCAGATTACCAAGGACAGTCACTCAGCCACATAAACACACCTAAATGACAGCACTAGCAATATTGGCAGAGCACCATTTTGTTAGCTTCTCTCCACATGCCCCGTTCCATTTCTTTTTTCTATATTTTCTCTGTTGCAAGTATTTAGATTACCCTTTTCCATGTTCCTTGTGACCTTCAGTTTTCTTTCTCAACTTCCATAAGGTACAAGGGGTTCAAGACACTGAAACTCTTCAGTTAAATAATAGCAACATCATAACGCTGGTGGGCAAGAAATGTAATAGAAGCCAGAATAACTTCATTAGCTGCTAAATCTGAGCTCGAGAATGAATTAATATTTTTCTTTTCTTGGTACAAACACTCAAAGCCTTAAGTATCTTATGGGGTTTAAAGAATAACTGGAAGACTATGAACTAGCAGCAATTCTATTAAAGCTTTGCCCCAAAGGAAAATTACAACTTATTCTCTTCCTCGTCTAGATGAATGGAGCACTTCGATACCATGTGTGTTTTCCATTTAATGCATATGTCAATACACTTTAAAAAGCATTATTTCTAGAGTAGCAAAACCTCTTCCTGGGCAAGATCATTCTGATTAGGTACATACAGCTTATCTGAAGACTTGTAGCCATGGCACATACCTGGGTGCTGATAGGAAAGTTACACAGCGAAATGCCTTATCTTTTCACCTGACCAAAGAGAGGCAGCAAACGCAATGTATAGATAACTCAAAACTCTGTTCTTTTTCTAGCAGATCAAATGCAACGTGACCTAATGCAATGGTCTGCAATAAACAACCTAATATGAAAGAAATGGGAAGAGGAGAAGTATTTTTCCTGTTCTCTCAGGAAAAAAAGACACGCACATATATCAAAATCCAGAAGCGCTAAAAATATCTTCTTGAGGCAAGTAGTGACTCTTTGATGGAATATTAATTCCTTCAACTTATTTTAGTTTCCTCTAAGCATTTTGCAGTTACCAGTACAATGTTATCCGCATGATGTGAAAACTCATCCGGTTTCAGAAAAATCACGCAAGGATTTTACATCACCATGTTTTTTTACGCACAGTAAATCAACACAGTGATATAAACAAAAGTCCTGACAAAAAGAAATTCCAACTCTCCAACACGCAGTGCTCCATCACTAAATACACCCTGCCTGTAAATTTACTCTGACGTCAACCCAGCCATGACGTGAAAACATTGTACATAGTATTTCTAAATTTTCAAATGTGAATTTCCCCAAATCATAACCTTATAAGTTAGGGGAAGAGAGCTGTAGGGGAGATTTCCCTGGCTGACAGGGGCTGTACACGTTGCGGTGGAGTGAAGCTGCTGTTGCAGGCTTTGAACTCCTGCAGAACATTTCATATCGCTTACTTCTCATTTCGATGCAATTTTGTTAACTTCAGAACAAAACGGTAGAAATCTAGCTAATCTAACAATGCTATCAGGGCCTTTGTTCTGACTGATGATTAAAAGTTATCATATCTGATTCCAGTATCAATGAGAAAATCTTTTTACAACAATCCTCTGTTCTGCATGCTAACCTGAGGCAGGGTGGGACCATGTCCAGCTTTGCTGGGGCTGAGATCCTCCCAGCATTTCTACATAATGCAAAATGAATAAACTGACTTCTAAGATGTGGAATGTTTTCCAAGGCCTCTTTCCCATACTGCTCATTAACTCAAAACTCGTTTGTTGCAGGGGGCTTCCTCAATGAACTCTCCAGGGTGACATTCCCTCTCTGTCGCAGCGTACAGAGCCCCCCCAGCGTTACTCTGCCTGTATGTGCCGCTTCCTCTCAAACAACCCTCTTCATGTCAAACTTGGGCTTCATTCAAGTTTTGCACCCTTCAGCTGTGTTCTCTTCTAACCAATTTTTGTCTTAAATGGCCGAAGCAAAGATCTCCAACTTTATTTCCCATGTAACCTGCCACTGTGATAAAACATAAAGCCTTTTCCAACTTTCAAGGAAGAGACAAGACTTGTTCAGTTTTCCTTAGCAGTTACTTCTGCTTTGCAAACCGCATTCAAATGCAGACACTTACTTTTGAACACTGAGAGTAGGTGTTAAATTGAGATTATGGTAAACAGCAGATTTCTTTGGTTGGTGAAGAAATTATTTCATGAAGACACAAGAGAATTAAGCAGAGTTTCTTGTCACTTACTGTATGTACTGATCAGAGAGTGAAAGATGAGTTTCTTGTTGCGGACAGCTGCTCTGTGGAATACTACGCAGACTTCAGGTGGAAGAAAAAGAAATTCATGCTTTAAAATGGAAAAAAATCCAAACTTCTTAGTCCTTTTGTGCAAAAAATAAACAGATCTTTCTTGCCAGATTTATTATTCTATTTACATATTGCCTGAATGTATTTAAGAACATTATGATTTTTTTCTTCTGTATCTCATTTCACTATCACTGTGACAGCTTGCTTCTGTCAAAGAGAAAAGACTGTCTTTCTCTTTATTATATTCACTAATGCAGAGATCTAGGACTTTCTTAGTCTGAAGGGAACGCCACTTTGGTTGATGAGATCTATATCATTTGAGCTATGTTGGGTACCAACTTATGAGAAGGCATAAGAGATTTTAAACGTTACTACTATACTGTAAAAAACAGAGCAAGCAGGTGTTCTCCACAACATAGTTTTTATTTCATAATGTTAATTAGTTAGCAATTATAGCTTCTTTATGTTACTTGATAGTTATACTCAGGAGACAAAAAGGCAAATGCAAGAGATCAGATCTTCCATGTCCACAAAAAAAATGTGAGAAGGGCCAAACTTTCCTCAAAACAGCTGACATTCTGGTGGGGCACCACCTCCTCCTGCCAAGCTGGAACTAAATTTCTGTCAGGCAGGCAACCTGCAGCTTGACCGCAGACGAGCACGTGGCCTCTCAGAGCCGCCTAGGGACTAATGGGAAAACAGGCTGAAATCTTCTGCTCTTTGACCATAGATGCAAAGCTGTCCATCTTGCTTCTCCCCAAAGCAGGGGTTGAACGGCCAGTGCTTTGCTGCCATTGACTCCCTCTGTTGGCTGTATCTACGTCCTCCGGCTCCTGGCTTTCAGATGGCATGCACATATGCTATTCAGAGCAGCACCGACTGTCATCGGCTTATCTAGTGTATTATGTGACTAGTGAAGTGCCACATGGTTGAACACCAGGAAACATATTGCTTGCTTTCACTATCAATGACCTAGAGGGAAGAATATGCGAGAGAGGAAATTTGCGGTGATAAACTGGGGCTGGGACTGGGAAGCAGGTCTAAACAATGAAAGAGCTTGACAAAAAAAGGGACTACTAACTTCAAAGACGAAATGCTTGGCCTATACAAAATGGGGTGCTGCTTACTTGGCAGGAAGAAAATATAAATAGACAGGGCTAGTGCAGCAACATGATCAGGAAGGAGAATACGAAGTTTTAACTGGAGTTAAAAAGCTGACATTTATGGGAGTCTTTCTACTTGTTAAAACTTTTAGCAAACCCTGTGCTTTCTCCTGTTTTCTGCATCATTACGCACACGATATAAATTCTAATAATGAAGTTCAAGCCAGTTTCCAGTCCTAGGCATGCAGTACAAATGTAGAGAGCTAACTTCTGCAGGACCATAGATCCTCATGGCAAGCAGGTCACTCGAGGTGGTAAACCAGCGCATGACTTCAGCCTCTTTTCATGAGGTGGGAAGCAGCCTTCAAGCATGGGTGCAAGGCAAATTCACAAAGGAAAGAACCCCTTCTTGTGCCCTAAATTGCTTATTTAAAATGCATTCATTGCATTAGGGCTGTCTGAGAGCCCCCACCACAGTGACATTGCTGTTGCTACTTACGTTATTATGATCAAAGAATATTAATAACAGGACCTAAACTTACGCCATCTTAGAACCTGTATATTTCTACTTTGCATGCAGCCACTTACGTTATGGAGTAAATTCCACTGAAAAACACACAGATGTTCAGAGAGAGGATACTCCAATCCAGAATCATCCAGAAAAACACCACTGATTTTACCAGGGAAAATGGATCAAGTCAGGGACTTCAGCTGATTTTAAGTCGAAATTAGAAGAATACAAGCCTTCCTCTGTAGCAAAGATTTTTGTCCTACATAACAAAAATTACTAGCAGAACATCATATGCAAATATAGAAGATACTTGGACTTTCTATTATCCTCTGTTATGTAGTTGTTAAATAAACATATTATTATATAGCTATGCTCTCAAATCAATTTGAAGGCCTCATCTAAAACTTGGAACCCACCAGAAGATAAGACTAGGTTATTTGAACCTATATCGTGTATTTAGTTTGCTCTCTGTAGTCAGGAATCAGAACAGAGGCTTAATTTGAAGTGGAATCAAATTAGCCCATACTCAAAACTAAACGCTCTCTGAAGGACTTTACTGAATTGGATTTTAACCATGTTTCAATGCTGCTCTGAATTGCAGCCATTACTATTAAGAAGTCTAGTTGAAGACAATTCCGATTTAGCACAAACAAGTTCAGTCCATTTTCAAGAATTTTCTTGCTACTGAATTTTCTTACCACTAGTTAAAATAGTAGTGTCACGTTTATTTTCTTATACTGAAAAAAATAAGTACAGGTGATTAAACAAGATAAGCACCTTCCTTTACCAGTGATATGGTTTAATTTGTCCCAAAGTACCATCCTTTTTCTTTGTTACAATTGTATCTTCTAGGCATGCATCTACGGATATTAATAATAAATAAATTTAAGGTTGAGGCTGATTAAAACTGACAGTAAGTCTTGATCTGACAGGCTATTTTGATTGGGTTTTCAAAATTCACATAGCTCTAGTTCTAATTTATGTTATGCATGGTATATACTTTCTTGGTCAAAAAATTACATTATTCTAAACAATTATATTGCTACGATACACATAATGCAAAGCTCTTGAGCATAAAGTTCTTTAACGATGGCAGACTGTAAAGTGGTACAGTTCACTTTTAAAAGGTCATGCATCTTTTTTCAGTACATTAACATTTTATCTTTTAATGGTGTTAAGAAAAGGTCAAAGATTCTAACAGATGGAATATGGAAAGCTTCTATTGAAGAAGATCAATGTGTTAAGCATCAATCTAAGTCCTGAAACACAGCCTTTTAATGACTGTTGTTCTTGTTTTATTTTAAATTACAACTTTCTTGACTGTTTGAATGCTAAAATTATATTTTCATATTTAAAAGAAATGGACCGTCATCATCTGACACAGATATCTATGTTTGTGTTGTATTTTCAAGAATACTTCTTCATTGTACAAAACAAGAAAAGTTCCTTAAATAATAAGCTCACCCTTAGGCTAATGGCCTGTCACTTTGACATCCAAATGAACGCAGCAGAATAATCCCCAACAGCAACATGTAAGATAATTTTATATTGGTTTAACTGAGTAAGTTTACAGTAATTTAAATGGATATATGCTCTCAAGACAAGTCTCTTCTGTGTAACACGCTGTTGAACTTTTAATATAGGTGGTATTATAAACACAATGATATATTTCAAGAAGGACATATTTAAGTACTAGATCTTTCCAAGAGTATTCTATTATCATTTTTAGACCTAAGTTCTGTCAAAGAATAAAGTCTATGCATTTCAGTTGTCCCAATAACTTCAGACCTCAAGGGAAGAAAGTGCTATGTGTTTGCAGGAGACTCTAAGCTCTTCTGAGCTGCTACATGCTTCTGTCTACTTGTATAAAATAACTAGTATGACAGAGTATCATGATTGGTTTTCTGTGTGCTAAAGTAAATACAAATACAAAAAATAACAGTAGTGGGTCAGGCTGCTTTGTAGAAAGTTATCAGACAGCTTCTAAAGATTGTCGAGCTTATGTGTCTGTAGTGTATATGTTCATTTTTTAAATTTACTTCTATTTCAAGTTCCTATTATCCCCTTGAGCCAGGCCTGCTGCCAACAAAAGGGTATCAAGAAGGTAAAACTCTAGTGGAATTAGTGATTCTTCTCAGAGTCCTTGGACATCACCGCTATTAAGCGGCAAGAAGCAAATTTTCACTCAAGTCTCCATCTTGGCTTCTGCATTTACACATTTTAGGAGCAAATACAGCATACAGATATGACTCTTCAATTGCTACACACGAGAACAAACTGGTGAGTGTTGGGAGTCACCTGGGTCTTGCTGGTGGTGTTCTTCCTTCTAATAGAAATGCATAACAATATTTTGATAAACTACTGAACAAGCTAAACCAGATTCAGAGTTTACAAGGATATCTATATTTTCAATAAAAATTACAAAGCAATATTAACAGGATGTATTTAAGCACAATCGATGCACACACACAAATCAATAAAATATTTGTTGCTCAGGCTACAATAGCTGAAGGGTTATTCAAAAGACAAGTTCAAAGAATTATCTGATATTTTGTAGTTTAGTCTCATGTTAGAAGGAAGTTAAAAAATTTGTTTCCATTTTAAGACAAGGCCACTTTTTTTTCCCCAAGAATTTTTCATAGATCTCATACTGCATACAGTCAGTTATCTTCTAAGTGCTAGGACCTAGGAGGTAAGTTATCCTTTACTTGGATACAAGCTCCATATAATTCCCTCCTATTCATCTTATTCACTCTATGTACGTTGGACAGACAGCTCTTACCCTTCCAGCATGAGGAAACTACCCCAGTTCTAAAAACTGATTGGAGAAGCCGAAGTTTTCCTCAGAAGAAATGGTATGTTCAAAACAGACTGTATAAAGTATAATTATGAGGTTTTGCACTTTTTTTATAGATACTTTAGAATTGAACTGCACGTACCAAAGGTTGTAAGTTCTATCGAGTTCACCATTAGTTAAGACTGTACTCCCTTAAAGAAAAACCTAGTTCTAGCTCCCAGGTGAAGAACAGGCATATCCTGCGGGCAAATACAAGTTAACTTTTTGGACTAGTGTGAGTAGAAAATTCCAAAGCTGCCAAGAGAAGCTGCTACTTCTCTTCCCAATGCTAAGGACGTTACAGCAGAGGGGCTGGTGTTTATTTGAAATACTGCAGCATGGTTTCTTGATAGCCACTGGCTTATGGGTAGCAGGCTGCCATATTCCCACCAACTTCAGTTCTACTGGATTAAAAATACAGCCCCACAAACAGCTCGGAAAAGGGGACAATTTCAGTGCAAAAAGACACTGCTGCCTATCTGATCACCAAGAAGCAATTGGGAATTTAAGAGAATGGCTAAAAATTCTCTTTTAAGTAGCTGAAATATTCAAGCAAACCTTCTTGCTCCTTTGCTTGCTCTAACCACTGCATTATTTTGACGGAACGTAGGCCCAATTCAGCCTCATGAGCTTCAGTGTCACCTTGAAACCAAGCAAGAGAGGCAACTTATCTCTCTGGGTTACACAAGCTAAAGCAATAACGCCAGACACTGCGAACAAGCTAAAACCAACACTCAGCCCATAATTCCTTGTGAACTCCCTTTGTAGTTTCACATACCGACTGTGTAAGACAGCTAAAGGAGGAAGCCTTCACCAATCCTTAGAATGGCTCAGTGGGAACAGACCAGAGTCACTGAAGGGCAGGACAGCCGACGACATCGGGGCAGAAGATGGCTCTAAAAGTATGACAGCAGCCAGACAATACAAAGAAATCGGCGCTCTGCTTTATTCCAAAAGAAGTGGTAACCAAATATAAAAGCTGTAACATTTTCCCATTACCCTTGAATAGTCAGAGATGATGTCAATCCAAGAGATGAGTTTACAAATCCAGAATGCCACAAAATAATCTACTGCAGCCACAAACTCTGTAAGTCACTACAGGTAAAATGTAAGCATGCAAAAGTATAAAGTATTGATTTACTCTGTTTCAGATGACTATTTCACTATGGGTTTTTTGTCTGTGGTGCTTCCATGTGCGCTATAGGATCTGAGAGACCAAGATGTTTCCTTTCCATGGCTACTCACTATCAGTAGAGACCAAACTATATTCCCGTAAACAGCTCTAGGATGCTATCATTCTTGAATTTGCACAGGGATAAACACGCAGAAGTCTGGAAAAGAGTATTACTGTATACAGATTAAATAGACTCCAACCTGCTTTCTCTCCTCTGTCTTTGCTCTGCAGAGCTGGCAAGAGCAGGAGCAGTAAATACTTCTGTTTTGTCACTTGAGTCAGCACATATAATTCTTCATACACGTAGGAACTAGCTCTGCTGCAGAAGAAAATACCATTTTCACAATGACTTTCCACCGAGGAACTGTGCCTTAAATCAAACAAGCAAGTACTGAGTCAGCTCAGTGGCAGAGCAACAACAATTTGATCTGCTACGTGGCAAGCTCTGGTTTGGAGATACTAAACAATTCTTCATCCCAGATCTCAGGCTTGTAAGTATGACAGAAGATGATGCAATGCGTTCAGACTCTGGGGAGAAAAGGAACAGTCATACCACTCTTGAGAAACCCTTTGTGCAGAAAAATTTATTGTGTGCCCCCAGGTGCAAAGGCTATGGATGAAATGCAACTCAATAAAGACAAGCCAAGGTGTTTCAAGAGAGTTAATGAACATTTCGGTATTTGCACTTAGTCAGATAAAGCAGTGTTTTCCAGTTGAGCAAGGAGACAGCAATCATGTGAGTATGATTTCTATGTGATAAGAAATGCTCCCAGAGTTTTTTTAAGCCCTGTGTTTTGTTCTTGTTTGGTACAAAGATGATTTTGTTAATGAACTCTAATCAGTTCTCCCACTTTTATGCTTCCCTCCTTTACTTTTTTTTAATGTCCTTTTTGAGACAAGCTGTATTTCTTTTATGAGGGTCACCTGTCTTTCAAGCAGTCATAGTTTTCTGTTTTCTACACATACAGAGCATAGTCTTGCATACTCTTTATCTTCCATTCTATAAAATGGAAAGAAAGTCTATGGAGATATACGATGATTTTAGAATTTAGGTGTTCCGTTTAATTTCCAGGTGCAGCTGATGAGACATATAAAAGAAATGGCTAACATCTTATTGCCCACAGACGAATATCAACATGAGCACTAGGAATTCATAACACCTATGAAAAGAAGTGTTGCATACATGCCATGAGATACGAGAGAGTATTTTCAAGGAATGCCCCTTACAGCACCCAGTCAAGCTTCTGAAAGGATTATTCATTATAAACCATGCTGGCTCGATAATGAATTCTGATAGATGACGTGACGTTAATTCAGCTATTCCTTTCTCTTTTGCTTTTAGATTTAAAAAAAAAGAAATTATTTTTGTAGCCTCTGAGTACTTCTGTGATCTGATTTCTTACACCCTGCAGGGGACAGCATTGGGTAAAGAAAAGTAGAAATCATATGATAAAGAAGCATTTGCTTTTGATTATCAAATTGTACATTGTTAATTGAGATACAAAAAAGTATTCTTTTTATTTTAGGTTGGCACAAATCCTCTCTATCTCTTCATCCTTAAACTCTTCTGAATTATTAATCGAAATTATTTTGATTGCGTAGTTCATTCTGCTATCAGGAGTGAGAAAGAATCCCAATAATTTGTATTCACCAGCATTACTAAGGAAAAAGAAATGCTACAACTTAGGACTTTCTTCTCTTTTTCTGCAGCCAACACTTTTTCAGCAACTATGTTGAATCCCCTCTATGGTGTCAACATAGGTATCAGTTTGCAGGGGAAAAAAAAATTACTTTTATATTATCACCTTTCATTAAAAATCTGCATGTGTATGGACATGGACACACATGTGTATTTTGTCCGTAAATGTGCATGTAAATGCAAGCTGAAGTGTTTGCTTTTATTTGTTGCAAAAACAAAGGTGTTTTCTCCTCTGAAAATAAGCTTGTATTTAAAAGTGATATTGCAAAAGTTGTATGGTAGCCTTGTTTATTTTGGACAGATGCAAAGAAGTATCTCTGAACTTCTGCCAGTGATCAAAGGAACTGATGATGTAGAACAGATTCATGGGCCATGTCCTATCAGCCTGCACTTTACCCGTCATCCATCATCCAAACCCTAAGCCTTTTTCTGAGTGATGATTGCACCCTAAATACATAAAATTAATCACCACTCTAGGCTGGCCAGGTGTCTTGCCTCCAGAAATTATCTCATCGCCGCAAAAGAACTGCTAGAATCTGATATCTGTACTGTAATTTAATTTAAACAATACTGCATAGTAACACTAAGATTGATTTACATATCTGAAAAGTTTCTAGTTTCACAAAGCCAATATAAATTCTTGGAGAAATATGTAATTGGAAAAAAACTGGGTGATCATAAAATCAGGGCATCTGAATATTTATTAGCTTCTGGAGTTTTCAGTTGATGCTTTCTACCATGATAGTAGCTTAATGTAGGCTGTAAAATGTGATTTGCAAAAGTAGAGAGACCAGGTATTTGAATCAGTAGAAATTCAGTGTTGGATTTCTGCGTAAGCAAAACAGTAGCTCTGGGAGACCAGACTTCACATGAATAGCATTTATTTTCTTTTCAGAGAGGTCATAATTTTTATGCTTATGTATTTCTTCTTTCCCTCTTCAGAAAAAAAAAAAGAGAAATTAAACACCAGAAAATTAAACTATTGTATGCATCTATACTTTTGAAAAGACAATAGAGAAATTGTGCCTAAATTTGACAGCAGCTAATAAATTAGGCCAAATATTTACCATATTTGTGACATGTGGAATTAAAGATACACAGGCCCTGATGTACTTCACCTCTTCTTCCACACACGAACTCACCATTCCCATACAGAATACACACAGCATGCCTGTGTTTTACATAAGTAGGAACAATTATAAGTACAAACGTGAAAATAATCTCCACCTAATGACAAACGGAAATAACAGGCTATTTCCAGTATACATACTAACAAGGAGAGAGGAGTCGGTTCTTCACTATAAATATATGGCCTAACTCACAGGCAAATTCTGCTAATGTTCTGCTTCACTTCTGGATTAACTGCAAATCCTAATAATTTGCTTTTAATTGGGAGCTTAGCTCCTATATTAAATTATCATAGGAAAGCAAATGTGCCCAAAAGACGTATTGTTAAAATAAAAATAATACAATATCCTCATTTAAAAAAAAATCTTACTTGATGTAGAACCAACAAGCATCTGAAAAAGAAATCTTAATAAACAGGGGGAAAAAAAAATTAAATGGGCCATTAAATTGCCTTAATTCAAATAAGACCAGTACTGTAGATTTCAGCTGTGATGCTTCTACATAACGTGGCTTCCCCTGACCGAGGGCTCTGCATAGTCGGGATGTATTTTTTTGTTCTATACTTTGTTATAAATGTGTGTGTCTCACTGTCTTGTTGCTTGTAACAAACACCATCACACAGAATACAATGCAAAACAAAAGGAAACAGAGCATCTTTGCGGTCTGTGGTATCAATATTCACATACTTTTCTGTCTTCTGTGTTCAGTGCTCTTCAAAAAACCAAGCAGTATATTAAACACGTGAAATCACATGTTTTTCTCACCTAAATCGTGAAAGTAAGTCTCCATAAAGCAGAATTACATAAAGATTTACGTGCACAGTCATGCAATCTCCATGAAAATCAACTTCTTGTAGTACTCAAATGAAGTAGCCTCCTAAAATAGCCTGACATTTCTAACTAGTGTGTGCATATATACACACTAAAACCCAGCAAATAAAAACATCAGAAAGAAAATAGTGGAAAAAAGAAACAATTAAATTCTAGGTAAAACAAATATCACAAACTGGAAAGAAAACCCATTTCAGAATTAGAGTAATTTGAAAGAGCAAGGAAGAAAAACTTAGTAGATGACCTAATCTTCTCCCTTCTCATCTAGGATTGTTCCATTCAGTATTGTGTGCAGAGTCAGTCAGACAAATAAGAATAGTTTTCTTCTTGGTTTTGCTGCCAAGAACACACAGTAGCATAACACTATCACCT
>Ga0065711_1000555_pt1:0-17500 | contig 61997 bp, 35 predicted proteins | sample Hoacrofraction12_FD_59098 | JGI IMG/M metagenome (GOLD analysis project Ga0065711, IMG submission 59098) | Hoatzin crop microbial communities from Cojedes, Venezuela - Epithelial fraction 12 v2 (version 2) | ecosystem: Host-associated > Birds > Digestive system > Esophagus > Crop... | reverse complement strand
ACAATTAGCAGTCTTATGTGCTACAGACAGTGATGGAAATAATATATGTGTATATGTGCATTTGTAAAAGATATAAACAAATAAATATATATACAAAAAAATTAAAGCAAATATGAGCGTGTGTGTGCACGTGTACATGAAAACTATACAACACACGAATACACAGATTAAAGACGACACACTGAACTACCCTGCAGTGTAAGGATAATCTTACATGTATGCAGACTGTCTGCAGAGCAACCAAAATGTCCCCCTCTTCCTGAAAAAAAATAAAAAGAGGAGGGAAGAAAACCTCAAACCTTGAAAATGTGGCATACCTATGATTATAATTTGTACATGCATGGGAGCTGCTGTGCGGCTGTGTTTCCAAGTACTTTGAAAACAAAAAGTGAAATAAAAAGGAAACAACCCCTGGTGGACTACATCATTTTGCTTTTCCAAGACCACACTAACAATATTTTTATAATAATAATAAAAAGGGATACGAGAGGAGTTCAGCAAACAAAAACTGGGAGAGCTGAAGAGCGGCCAGGATGCAGGGCTGGAGACCAGGGCCTCTTTACTTCCACTTCTCCCTGACCTTGAAAACACTGCAACAAAATTCAGCTGCCTCATGTATTAAAAATAACAACAACAACAAAAAACCACACACACACAAAATCCTAGGGTAACAATGCCTACCTCCCTCATCAAACTGTTGCAAGGATTAATTAACACTAGTAACGAGCTTTGAGCATCTTGGGTGTCACAAGAGCATAAACCCTTATTCCTCCCCACCTTCTGGTGAACTGTGACCGCCAGGCCTGGGACGCCGTCCCTGCGGATGGGGTGGCTTCCCAGTGATGGACCCCGGGAGCCGCTGGATGCCCAAGGAGCAGTGAAAGTTTTCAAGGAGGAGGACACTGGAAAGAGGGATGCGACATCAAGAAGCAACAGCTAATGCAACTGCCAAGCGGACGTACAGAAGCAAACACTAACTTTCCTTGAAGGCCAAGTTAAGATCTATCATCACATCAGCAGGAAAAATACCTCTTCCAAAATATTAAAACTCGTTCCACTAATTGGTAAGTATGCTGCATCTTCCTTGCTTTGCATGTCGCCTGTGATAGAACAGTTGCCATGGTAACCATTTATTTCTATCGAATCACAAAATAAACACATTCAAAGAAAACCAACAATTTTTTTCCTAAGAACTTTCTGCCTGGAGTCCCTTATCCCTTTATTTTATATTTTCACATTTAACTTGTCCATAAGTAAGTATTATTTCTTCCTTGGGTTATTAGTTATACTAGCACCAAGGCAATAAAACACATCCTGTGTGTTACAACAAAACCCTCAAATGAATAATTACAGTGTCCTTCCGCAGCAAAAGACACTTGCTGTATTTCTGGGAGCCAGCGCACTGCAAGGACTAGAGCGAGGTGCTGGGAGGAGGGCAGCCGCAGGTCCTGCCACCTTCAGGCATGGGGTGAAAGACCAGCGGTGGCCTGAACACTGCAGATAGAGTTGGGGCACCCCTCTTGACAACCTGCCCACGTCCACCAAACCTTATACTTTTGGCCTCGCTGCTGCTGCAGCCTTCCGAGGCTGTACGGACCGTTTACTCCAGTGCCAGGGTTCCAGTGTAACGCTGCTTGCCTGCATCTGCAAAACACGGTGAGACTGCAGTGTAGAGGGTGCTGTCCCTGTTCTGTGTTGTCACTGCTGTTGCTGGAGAGAATCAAAATCACATAGGCTGAAACTGTGCTCGGGTAAAAACAGACACCCCTGACTAGAACGGGGTATGGACCCGTGACGCGACGATGCCTGTGCCACCCAGGCAGCCCTGTACACTGGGAGCTTCTGGAAGCCTGCGAGGGGCTGCAAACGCAAGGCTGGCAAGGTTAATGCAGCAGAGGAAACAACAGGATAAGAAAACAAACCATGAGAAGTTTCTATGACAATTTCTCAACTTTTAAGCATGGAACTATACGGTTTGCATACGGATTTTTTCCCACCAAACGTACACTAGTACAGGAAATCCCTTATGGTTTTCGCCAATGTGCTCATGCATACAGGAGTTAGGAGAGGCCCTCGCAGGTGCTGTTCTGTCAGCAAAAACAAGAAAAGCCATTTACCTATACATTATTAAGCATATTCCCCATTCTCAAGTTACAAAAATACTTCTTGCCTGACTGTTTAGGCTCTTCTCCTGCACCTTCGTATGAGCCCTCCCACTATAAGTCTCCTCCATTTACAGCTGCACAGTGCCCAGGCAGGAATACCCAATTCCCAAGGAGAACTGGCTTAAAAGAGACCGAGGAAATAATGACAATGTGAACTGCACAATTTATTGTCCTATGAGTTAATAAGGCTGTGGCCTAATTATACCACTGCTTTTCCACCTTGCCATTCTTCTTGTGCGGCTGAGCAAATTAATTCTGCCTGTACTTGGAGACTGCACGCTTGCTGCATTAACTTTGCCTGAAGTTCTCACATGCAGAGTAGATGGGATTACATTATAAGTAAATGTTCATGTAAATGGACACCTGCTGCCCTTCAAACATCAAATTTTCAGAACTGTTTGCTAAATAGTCTTTTATTCTTTAACATAGAAGTTAGTGACAACTTTGCATTGACTGAATCAAACAACAAATAAGATTTAAGTCTATCCAGTACTTGTAGGGAAAATGTCTATGTCAAACAGATTAAATGCCTTGGCACTAGCTCCAGCGTAGGATTTTGTGCTCCACAGCTGGCACTTCAAGTCTTAAAATTTCCAGGACATTAACCTGACTGTGGAAGGGGTTTAGAGTAACTATTTGGGACTTCCAGACAGTCTTTCAAGGCAAGACTATGACTGTTATCCGCACTGGGACTGAACTCTCTGTAAAGTCTGAGTTTGTTCCTTTTGCACACACATTTAATCTTACAGTCAAGAAGTCTTTTTCAGCAGAAGTACCTACTACAAAGTGCACGTCAGAAATAGCATAAATGTTTGCTAGATTAGGCTTTGTCTCTATAAGTATGCTACCAGTGTAGGCTGAGTTCTGGCAATAAATCTGTATATAAATTGACCCCTGTACCTCAGCTTGACTTCAGTCTCTTCTAATTCCTCTTCACAAAACAAATTGCATAAACCATGCCCACATTTAGCCAACTACAGTTCACATTGTTTTTGTTCCTTCTCATCAGTTCTTCCTACAGATTAAATGCTGATGCACTGAACTAACTGCTCTTGGCTGAAGTGGGCAGGTGTAATTCGATCAGCATAGATTCTGGAATTGGTAAGTACTGTATCAGTATCCTCTCTAGAAAATAGGTGACATGTCATGGGATATTAAGTATGGCCATTTAATGTAAAAACTCAGCTAATACATGAGTTAAATGGAGAAAATGAGAGAAAGCTTTTAAGCATTCTCCCAAGACAGATTGCGGAATAATATTATTGTACACGCAAGTAGTGCTGATTGACACAGTCAGAAGGCCATTATACTAGTACGGTATAAAATCATTACAGCAAAAAGCATTTCAGAGCTGCAGAGTGATAGTAGCAACATATAATGAATTATCAATAAAGAAGTGGTGATTCAGTTACATTACATATGAATAGAAAGCTTCCTGTTATATAATTTAAACCTGCCAGCCTGACAAGTGACTTGAATATTCAATTCCTTCTCCAGGTGTATGAATCATCCTTTCAGCTTTACCAGACACTGCAGTTTTGTAGGGTGGGCCAGAAACGGACCTACAGTAAGCAGTGTTTTTAAAGAAAGGTTAGTTGAGCAGTTTTCAGCAAGGTAGCCTCTGCTGAGGCTGTTTAAACTCTTAGGGGAACCACATCAGCCTTTGAGATGCGGGTATTAAGTAAATATTTCATCTTATTTATGGCAAATAAACACAAAGTACAGTCTTTCAGCAAGTCAATGCCAGCAATATTTTATGGTTTTCATTTTGTCTTACTGTAAAGTCCTTGAAGGTTATATTGTCAAAAACTACCATTAGTGATGAAGCCCTGAAAAAAAACCAATCCTATCAGTAGCAAATCCTTGCATTTTTAAGGCTGTGCTCCTGAAGGAGGCTTGTCTCAGAGCTCCCTCCTCCACGAAGCTCCTCTGAAGCCAACTACAGCATGTTAGTTAAGTGTTGCAACATGATCCCATGGGAGGATTAGGACCTTTGGAAAAATTACAAGACTCATCACTTCCTTTTAAATTATTATTTAGTACTCACAGTGTTAACATAATACCTAAGTCAGAGAGAACTGTGCTGGAAGCTTAAAAGTGATTAACTTTAAAATTTGGGGAAACAGGAGGATTCAGTTTGAATGCCCTCAGCGCTGGAACCAAAGCTACAATCAACAAACAAGAAAGACTGAGCAGTTGAAAATGATCCAGCTGTGATAAATATGGGTATAATGTTTTCCAGTCCACACTGAGAAAATAAATATATCCACATTACTGTCAAACACAAGCATTTAAAAGTTGTGAGTAGTTCTAACTTGCCTTCCACCATTGTTAAGCTCTTGTATGTTTAAGACACATTTTCAGATTCATTGTTTTAATAAATGGAAAATGAGTCTTATAAAATTACGCGATTTCATAGATACATTATATTACACTATTGGTATGTAATACTGTATATCTATACATGCACACACACATTAATATATCCCAGTATTATCAACACTCCAAGAAAATTGACAATATTGATAAAACTATTCCAGTAAGCTTTTCTTCAAGTTGTTGTCTGAATAAACTGATTTTAAAAAGGCTTTCTACTCTGCATGTTTGCCTAAATATGATGGCCTGCTATTTCAGAAGTCCTCAGCGTCCAGCTGCTGCCATTCCAGTCATTTCACCTTCTCTTCACTGCGTCTCCTTCCTCTCCTCCATTAAGGATGGTGCCCCTACAAATGACAGAGGAAACATCTTCTCTTCCTTTGTACCTAACCTGTTCGAAGCCTGCAGCCGAAGATATTTCTTTTTACTACCCCGAACACTCCTGGGACTAAAGGCAGCTCAGAAATTTAATCATGGGCCGAGAGCTAGTAGTTAGATTGAAGCTTGAAAAGGCCTTAAAGGAGGCAATAGAAATATGGATTACTGCCTCACAACCACTAATTAGTTGGTGAAACCTCAAGAAAAGAACTGGTGGACATTTACGTTAGTTTTTGCTGCCTCCAAAGACCAGAGGTGTATGGGAATTTTACTTTTCAAGTGGAGCTGTTTAGAAGCAAATATTCGTCCACACAGCCAGGATTCCGTTGATCATAGAGCTAACTTGTGCCATTTTAAGGCTCCATTCTAATCTATTTTAAAGATGAAATAATTCTTGAGACTATTTATATGGTTTAGGGGAAAGAAAGAGTTGTGAGTGCACGACCTGGCAGTCAGAAACAACCAAATACCAGTCTTGGCTCTAAAAGCAGCTCCTGGGAAGATCACCGTAATGTTGGGCAAACCACTTCACTTCCCCACCTCCGCACTCCTAACTCGCAGGCAGAGGTACAGCTAGTTGCTCACCACATGGATGCTGTAAAAATTAATTAGCAAAATGGCTATAAATCACTGAGGATAAAAAACATGCTAAAAGCTAAGCATTATAATTAGCGTTATTTAATGCATCTTTAAAAACAAAATTATATTTTTTTCTTTTCATTTAATAAAGGAATTACATAATGACTTTAAGAAATGACAAAGTAATTTGAAGTAAATGACTGCCCTATAAAATTGAAACACACCCTAAAATGTGGTTATTACAGAATAACCACATACCCTGATAGCTGCTACTGCTTGAGCTGTGTATAACCTTAACTCAGTAGTGTATTATTAAGTGCAGGAGGATAAGCAATTACAAAAGAGAAAGCAAGTGCTGATGCGTGTTAAATACACGTTACCTCTTTGACATCAGCAGATCTGGTGCATCCATTCCTGGCAATGAAAAGCATGCTGGGCAAATTCAGCTTGTGGCATAAAAGGATTAATTAGGGTACAGCTAATACAAGCAATGTTTAGAGATGAATAAAGAAATTTAGGACATGGCGCTTATGGTGCACTGAATAATTGCCAACAGCACAAAAGAAAGAAAAGATGTGAACTAATTTCATGTTTATGAGAATCAGAAGGTTCTACCCCAGCTTCTGCTTGTCAAAGAACTACACACTGCACGCTTTCTTTTGAAATACTTCATCCTACCACACAAAATGTTTTCTTGTGTTTATGCTAGTTGTCCCTCACTGTATTTAATCGTGAGTATTTTCAGGATAAAGGGAACTATTTAATGGCTAAAAAACAACAGGTACCTGCTCCCTCAAATACAGCAGACTTTAAAGGCTTTCCTTTCTTATGTGCTGTTCTAGGTCAGAAACTCACTACATATACCACAGGTGACTTGGCTTTCTATTGCATTTTGCCTGAAGAAACGTTTAATATCAGTGGGTAAAACAAGACAGGAGACAAATCGGACAGTCAGGCAGTTAGGAGGCTAGTGTGGGCGCAGGAACTGTGGCTTAACCCAGATTCTGACTGCAGAAATGCACGCACGCAACACAGGGCGGTGCTGCACAGAGGTATCCAAGCCGGCTTGCTCAGGCACCAGAAGCTGCAGAGTGCTGATAGCACAACTCTCCTGGCTAACTCCCTGCTTGGTTAATTTATCCTGCTTTTTCTGAAAGAAGAAAAGGTAACGCAGGTGCCTTCTACCCTGCAGTGGCACATGGACACAGTCTTCCCTTTATTTATCTGAGTTGCCTATCTGTAAGTGGCTGTAATTCCCTGCCATTCAGTGAAGCTGTTGGAAAAAGAATTGCCTTCCTCATCTTTACTCTGAAACAACAAACGTGTTTCCTAAAACATGCACAGAAGTGCTAAGAGCAAGAGTTCTCAAAGTTTTGTAACAGCAATAGACAGAAGACAGCCAAAGGGAATTTGCTGAGTCCTGACTCCTGAGCCCAGTATAGCCAGCAGAACCTGTCTCCAGCCCACAAAAAGCCTCGTATGTGAAAATTGCCTCCATTAGGTCTATAAAACAGGACAAACCATATATTCTATTTTTCTTTAGTGTATAATATTTTTCTTAAACGTATCTTGTGGCAAAAATATATAAAAACTTTTCTTGTGAAAATTTCCATTAAGTTTATCCAAAATTCAACTAAATTGCTGTCTAAGATTATTTTATATATTTCATATAGTTGTTCTAGTCATCTCTTATGAAAGTGGAAGGCCAGAAAAATATAAAAATTAATATAAATATGGGGAGAAAAGTACCGTTTTTAAGTAACCGTTCTTAAACCAAATGCTTCCTCAGTTCAACAGCGTCGATCATATTCCCTATTCAGCAGTCACCTGTATGTCACAGGTTCCTCATTCCTCCAGGGAAAATAGAAGTGTTCCTTGCTATTAGGTAGCCTGTAATATTGTTCCACTCTCGTGCAGCTCAGCAGATGCAGCAGTGTACGCATGCAGCATGCACATCCAGCACAGCAGCCACCAGGGCCAGCCCTGCAAGGGCTGCGGCGGATGCAGCGCATCTGCGCTCCCCTTCCATGCACGGGTCTCCAAATCACTGCATTTGTGCATAGTTTCTCATCCTTAGCCAGGATTTATTTTCAGGGAAATTAAACCTTATATTCAAATACTGGTTTTCATTAAATCACTTTATATTTAAATAATTCTCAATCTCCTCTGTAATTAAACATACTAAGGACCAGTTTCTATCTTTTATTCAGGAATCTTAACTTTGCCAAGGTCCTAAGACCCACCACAGAGCAGGACTGAGTCCTCTGTTATTTTGATTCCTTCTCCTAGTTTTGCTTACAAGCCCTGATTTCTGGAGAAATGAAAAATCAGCTCCTACAAGGCCTCACCCTTTAATTGCTTCAGGTTAATGTGACACCCTAATGAGAATCTCCCCTCCCTTTCCATCTCACAATTTGCTGCATTCCACCTGCCAATTCCACCTGCTCTTATAGGATCGCTCATTGACATTACACTGCCATTACTTCCACCCCCTTTCCTCATTTGGAAAATCAAATTAATTTCATTAGAGACAGATTTAAAGTTTGCTTAAAAGACTAAGTAGATTTAATGTATTTATTGCCCTTGGTGAATCTCACCCAGTTCAACCAGCGTCTTCAAAGTTTCCATTTAATTAAAGGTAATATGCTTTTGAAGGTTCATTTTGTTACTTCTGTATTTGTGGCACTTGAATTGCAATAATGAACGAAAGGTAAAAAGTGTCACTATGAGACAATACAGAGCTGCCAGAACTATGTTTCAGTAAAAAAATTGTTCAAAAAAATTGCTTAGGAAAGACTAAAGCTATTCATGAAAATGGGTCAGTTTAGCAAACAACTCTTATTTGCAGGTTCATTTCTAAAAAGCAGTTTGTTAGTTTAAAAAACTGACCTGAAGTTGAAGAAAAAAAAAAAGATGAAAGTTTAGAAAAGAAAAATTAAATAAGAAAGAAACCAATTATGCCATGATGAGCTGATGTCTCACTTGGAATTTCCACTCCTCTTCTGCTCTTTCACACAGACCCAGTGTGATAACTGGGTTTACTGGTCAAGGGTGAGTCTAACACTTTCACAGCAACCCTCTGGTTTCTCCCCTGTTTGGCTTCCACTAATCTGATGAAATCAGAATTGCAGCTCCTTTTCCTGCACTGTTTCTTCCTCATTTTGGCTCCCTGCTGTTTGTTTCTCGGATACTCTCATCCCTGCTGGGTGTATATTCTACTCTCTTTAAGAGCAGCCCTGATCGTGTTTCTTTTTCTCACACTATCTGTTACTGATGCTTGCTGTGGGAATCTCCCAGTCGGCAGCGAGACCCCAGTGCTTAGAGCATCTGGATAGTTATCATGAGCTAATATAATCACTTCAGCAGCTAATGTTAACAGTGAGTGATTGGTTGTTTTTACTCCTTCACACTTTCATGGATCTTAAAAGAAGGATGGGGCTGAAAAGAAGCATATTTTGTGCCTATAAGAAGGACTGAAGTGAACAGTGGTGTAAACAAGGAGAAATCTCCTGAACTAAAAAAAAAAAAAAACAAACAAAAAAAACCACCAAAAAACTCGGCAAATTTAAGAGGAGTACTCATCTCTTCAATATATCTTTTTTTACTGTCCAGGTTAAACTAATTTTGCCAAGCGACAGAGGTGCTAGCTCATTTCTATTCCCTGAGACGGGGAGCCCCATACGAATGTGCAACTATGAAAGTAAGATTTATGTATTTTTGCAGTAGAGTAAAACTGACAGGTTGGTGGCTCATCCCACTGCCAGGTCAGGGATGGACCCATGGTTTTTTCCAGCCCTCTGCGAGCCAAGGTGTCCCAGGCCAGGGAGGCCTGTGCCTGGAATTGCTGCCCCAGGGCTTGCCCAGCTGCCACCATGTACTCCTCCAAAACACAGGTGAAGTCTGCAATCAGCCCAACCAGCCTAACTGTGGCTGGCAGTGGGGGCTTGAAAAGCGCAGGCTTCGAAGTAAGTCTATTTATTATTCATTAGACTGCAAGAATGGACAAACCAACTTTCCAAATCTGGGAGGGCAAACACATTTCCAACCTTATTCCCCAAAACCAGAAGAGATGGGTGGGACGAGAACGAAGAATACAACAGGCTTCTCTGTAAATGTGGGAACGTTCTGTACTGCTAAACGCCTGCTAAGCTGCACAGCCAGATACCTCCCAGTGTAGGTATTACTTATCCCTACCTCAGCCTCATTAACTAATATTGCGATCTCCATCCAGAAAGGAACTTTTTTTCCTTGTGGTCCAACACAGAACAGAGGCTGTCTCTAATTCAGCTCTTCTGCGAAGTCTGGCAAGACTGCTGTCCCAGGGTCATGGGTAGCATCCAACCAAGAGAAAAGATGCTTTGGTTAAACATATATTGCTCCTACCATTCTGAATCAACATCCCTTGAGGGGACAGAGGTTTTTCCTCTCGCTCCCTTCTGCCACCTGGCTGGGCAGCTCAAGCCTCTGCCTCTAAGCCCCATGGCCTCGCTGGAGCAACCCTTAGCTTCACAGTCACCAGCGCCTCTCCATCTCCAAACATGACCGAGTGGTCCCCAGCAACGCCAATCCAACGCTCATGAAGCCAGCAAGGTTTCTACGTGTGTGTAAGGTCTCTCTTTGCCAGGGAATGCCTAATATGCTACTTGTTCTGGAAAACTCCCCCAGGCAGCTACATGCTTGTGAAAAAGCCGAGTTGCCTCTGGGGCAATGCGCTCCTAGGCCCTGGATCTGTCTGCAAGTGTGCTTTGGAGGCGGAAGAAAGGCTTGTCACTGATCCCAGCGCAGCTGGCAGGGCTGCAGCTGAGCTGCGAATGAGCTACAAATTAGTCCAACATTTAAATGCTTGCTTCTAAAGATAAAAGCCACCTAAGCCTCTCACAGTAGCTTTTCCTACGGAATGGGAAGTGTCCTTAAGAATAACCATAGCTGCCGTGGAGTGGTCGGGGTTCACCGGAGCAGCCTGACATCATGCCAGGAAGTTCAGTGCTGCAACGTGACACTTTCAGAAGTGTCTTCACTGCCTTGCTGGTTACCATTACCAGACATCACGGCATCACTCTCACAGATAGAGCCCTTTATAACTCACACGTGTGGAGTGCCTGCTTCCTAAAGGGGTTAAGATGCCACCTAAAGCCCCAGCTACAGGAGTACTTTGCTGTATTGGTGCTTTATGCTTTAACCTCATCATAGTAACTTACCTCAGAAAAGTGGTGCCGTGGCAGCTAGGTCTGGATGGACGGCTCTCCCCACCCCAACACCAATGAGCAGCATTCAGGGGCACTCAGATTTCAGCAGAACAGGACAAAATGACCAGAAACTTCTTATCAGGAGGAAACAAAATGAGAACGTAACCCATGTAATCCAGTCCTGAAGTGACTGTGATTGTTCACTGTTTTTTTTAAAGGAACTGCAACACTAAGCTTCAACAGAAAATACTGAAGTAGTGAGTGACAGAAGGCTGAAGTTCATCACTGGAATAAACACAGAATGTAGACTGCCCTCCTGTACAGATGTACAGCTTCTTCCTCATACACTTTTCCCTTGTGTACTAATGTATTTGATTAATGTTTTTGTGCTCTCAGAAAAAAAAAATCCAAAACAAACCAAAAACCAAAAATGCAACACTGGGAGCAATTTTTAAAGTATATGGTTTATATGCCTGAAAATGTTTGGTTTAACTTCTTACTGAGACAAAAATGAAAACTTCTAAAAAAGTTTTATGAATTCTTGCCACACTGAATAACCTGTTCCAACTCAAGATGTACCTCTAAAATAGTTTTTTCAGTATAAACAAAATGATGTCATACTGACAGAGGGAAGAGCAAAACTTGGCTGTTTAATTTGGAAGATTGCTAAAAGTGATACATTTAACTCTTCTTGTCTAACAATGACATGTTTTTATAGTTCACAATATCTAACACCCTCGTTCACACAAAACAAGTCATCCTGAGTTCCTGTTGAACTAATACACATCCTATTCTTTTTCTGTGTATTAGGAAACATAGGAAACAACATTAGGAAAGAAAAAATAAATATACATCAAAATAAAATCCCATGTTCATCCAGCTGCATCAAATGCATTTCACATTTTTAAGCATGTAGAGAAGCAGATTAGAAATCTACACAGAACACTTACAAAGAATACAAATGCTTTGGGTATTTCCTGGACATCTCCAGCCAACTACAGTTCTCTGTCCAATACTACTTTCCTCTGTTTGTGGTGCACAGGTTGCTCCTCCCATTGCTTTCATTTTGCGTCTTACTTTCCTTTTCCCTGTCCTCCTCCTTCCCTAGTTCTCTTTTTCTCCTCTTCTGTTGGTTTTGTTTAGATGTTGTTTTTTCCCCTTAACCTATCTATCTTACACCATTTCTCTACCCCCTCTGCATGGATCACTGTTGTCCCCCAAGGTCCCCTGTTTTCCTCTCCCCATGCTTTGCTTACACTGCAACCTCTTGAAGGACAGATATGTACAAAGCCCAGTTCCTGATTGGTGCTTCCATGTGTAACACACTCCTCTCATCCACATAGTACAGTTCATTCCATTACAAAATGTGTTGATCTTTTGAAATGGGAACCCTGCTGATAAGAAAAACCATTCTTATAGATTGTCCTCTCCAGAATATCAGATAAGCTATGAGACTTCTCCATGTCAGCACCTCATGGGCTGATCAGATGTGCACTGTGTGGAAATGGTGATACAGAAGCAGAAAAATGATGATGGAAAGCCAAGCCAAATAGTTATTATTTTGCATCTGCAAGAGCAGTTACCCTCTTCTTCAGTAAGACCTAAAATGAAAGAATAAGGACAACTGCACATTTGAAAATACTGAAAGCATATAGTCAAAGTTCACAACTTAAAAATGTTAACTGTTTAGCCTATTAAAAGAACAACATTCAGAAAAACCCGCTTCATCAACGTGGATTAAATTTGCACAGTGTTGTCCCTAAAACCAAATCAAACCAACCCAAACCAGAGTAATACAAACTACAAGCTGTTAACAATGTAGTTAACTACTAGTTAACATTCTCATTTTCTAACAAGCATGAACAAGTTCCACTGAACTTGTACATAGCCAGTAACAAGTATGAGAACACCAGAAGTTCAAGTTTAGTAGACTTCCTTGCCATTGTACTCCACGTCTTTCTAACCAAGCCCAGAAGGAACTGTTTGAAGAAGGAAGAGTAGTTTAGTTCTCAAAGCTTATTCGATCATTTCCCTTTCCACTTCCATTCTAAACTTCAGCTTTTTCCTGAGACTGCAAAACCAACAGGAAGCTCATACTACTCATGCTGTATGAAGAGCAGCAGGATAATACTTCTTCACTAGATACACAATAGGGCCACAGCCTTAGTTTAAGTAGGCTACCCAAATAAATTTGGGATGATTAAAAACTGGGGTGTGTATTAATAAAACTTTTATTAAGTAGAGATAATGAACATTTTGATTAAAAAGATGCAGATACTTTTTTCAAAAGGCTATAGAAGTAGGAACCCATGCAGCTGTTCTCCACTTCAGCCAATCCCCTCTTGAGGGAAGTAAGTTGACTTCATGTTGGACAGCCAAAATGGTACGCAGACCAAGGGCTTGGTGTGGTTTTTCTGATATTAACACCTGCTGGGATATTAACAACTTGAAGATAACTGGTGGTCTGAGAAACTAAGTGTATACGTAGAAGATTTAACTGAAGACCACAAATTTAAAGTGCTGCTATTTGAAAAGGTGCCAGAAGTAAATCACCACTTTACAAAGAACTGAAGTGAGCGCTTGAGCACCATTGAGATTCTGCACAAGGTTTGTGTCACATGTTTCATTCAATAAGGCAATCAAGATGATTAGGGAGTGTAAGAAAGGCTCATTAATGGCCACAGCAGACACTGAGTCAGCCTTTCATTTATATAGCCAGTGCATCCGGACAGCTTTCATTTATTGGGTTTTTAATTTAAAGAAGTAAAATTTATGTGGACACACGTCTATGTATTGTACAACTTATTCTCGCTTAAAAGCTACCACTAGCTTTACTGAAGTAAGTGGTACTGGCCAAAACTAACAAAAAAAAAAGAAAAAAAAAAAAAGAAGTGCTTCACAATTTGCACGCTTCTTTTAGTTAGCTCCTTTACTTTAGGTTCTTAATAACAGGGTAAGAATTTAGCTAGGCATTTTCTTCTTAAGATACTGAACAGAACACCAAAGCTATAACTGATGACAGCACTCAGGAGTATGTCTTTAGCTTCAAAGGCAGAGAAATTTTGCATACTGATCACTGGGATTTTGGAAGAAGCAGAGTTAGAGAAAGCAAAGACAAAAACTATGATGAGATGCATATGATTGGCAACAACTGTGGCTGAGTCTGCAAAAGAGCACCCTTTTAATGAGAACAAGGAGTGTGATTGGTGTTTCTGCCCATTTTAATCAAACTACAACAGTTATCTTAGGATTCACAGTTATCAATAAGTGGGGAATCCCTTTCTCCTGTACCCTGCAATGCAGATATAAACTGAAAATGTCGTGTTTCTCCTTTTCTTACACATAGAAATTTCACTGTGTGCACACATGTAAGCATGCCTAAGCGTTTCTTTCTGTTTCCATAACTTGAACACAGGCACTAGGGTCTTAAACAAGAGCAACAAACGTGTTGCACAATACTGGGGCCATACAACAGAAAAACAGAGATCTGACTTACTCTGTAAATGACATTGTGTGACCACAAAAATACCATAAAACAAAAATGAAAAAACTCAGTTGAAATCCTGGACCCACGCAGCAAACATTCACCTGGCCAAGACTAAGTCTTTACTCAGTAAATAGAAAATGTTTCTCTACAAAAATTGACCCCACACACAACCCCACAGCCACGGAAACCTGGAAATCTTAAGGCCTATATTTAAATACAGCAGTTATAAAAATGAAAGTTAAGTGAACCACAAAGGAAAAAACCCAACACACAGGTCCTAAAAGATATATCTCCTTGACAATACAAGTGTGAAGTTCAGATCCTCAGTACTGCAAAGCAATTGTTCTCGTCATTTGAAGTAGGGTTTTCCAGAACAGATTCCTTCACCTGCTGTCGACTACCCTCCACAATGCGGCATAGTCCTTTCCTGAGCTGTGCAAGAGGTCAGACAGAGTGCCTTGGTAGTACCTCCTAGTTTCAAAGAGCTCAGCTTTTGTTTGCCCTCATTTCCCAGTCCCAGAGGACACAGGAGGAAGCCGGTTTGTATAGCTTCTCTAGGACAGAATCAGTCACTCTTCCACAGCATCTTTAAGGCATAAGACAATGAAAATACACATACCTTGATAAGACAGGAATTTAATGTCGTTCATGTCACACTGCATATCAGTAAGTAGTGAAGGACTACTTAAAGGCTTAACAATTCAGGTTTCCAGATGTCAGAATTTGGACCTATGCTAGAACTAGCCACAGACAGCTCTCCGGAAAGCTTCTCGTGCCAAGTGAAGCATACACAGCACTCGGCTGTCTGCCCACCACGGAGGAACAGTGTAGGAACGTCAGAGCCAGACCCAGTGCCACAGCTGGACAACTGTGATCAAGGAGATGCCGAGTTTAATGTCGGCCGTGATATAAGGATTCTGCCAGACAGGAGAAGCATGGCCGAAGGTGAGCAGGTCTCCCCACTCCCGTGTCTCTGTGCACACCAAAGCTCCTCTTGAGCTCTCTAGAGGAGCTAAATCGAACAGAGAATCATGTACAGACCTCTCATTGATGAAGGTTGCACATTACAGGTCAGGGCATGAGCTGGTGCCGCAGGAGGAGACTGACTGGAGAGAACCACTGCTGAGTGGGGAGGGTTCTGGATCCCAGCGCGGGCAGAGGCTGAGCAGTAGCATGTTTTGTTATCGCTCAGGCCTGTCACAGGCCCTTTAGACTTCATAATTCGTCTGTGGGAGGAAAGAGGAATAAAGGATCATAAAGATCTGCAACACAGGAGGCACAGCGGTATATTACAGGAGCTCTCCCTCCCCCTGGTAGCTCAGTATCTCCTCATGGTGGAACGGGAGTGTTTTATTTTTGTTTTTCTTTCCATTAGAGGATGACCTTTGCTCCAACTAGGTTGATCTGCTGCAGAGCCAACATCCGCCAGCTTCCAGGGCTTGTGCTTCCCGAACAGCGGCAGATACTTTCTGCCGCTCCAGTCTCCATATTTAATCATGCCTCCATAAATCAAAACTGCGACCAAAACTGATTTAACAAACATTTGGGTGAGAATTCAGAGCAGCTGAAGAGTGACCAAGACTGAGTCATTGCCTGATGCAATTTCAACCAGTTCAATTGCAAATACAGTTGAGCTCATTGTTGTGTTAACACCCGCTCCCCCCCCCAAAAAAAAAAACACCCCGAAGCAAAAGATTCTTAATTGCAAGTGCATTGCTGTGAAAACGTCACTAAATGCCAAATGAAAGATGTATAGAGAAGCATATTTCTTTTGGAAACTGACCAAATGAACATCTGGTCTCTGGGTTATCTGGGAAAATCCATCAGAGGATAATGACAGCACCATTAGATGCACCACCATAATTAATACTACATTTCAATGGGTTTAAACATGCAAAGTGCTGAACGCTCCTGTGAGATGCATTCTCAGATCCCACCTAGTTCAGTGAAGAGTGAACCACTGATGATTGGAAAGATATACTGGGGAAAGGATGACGCACTGCTCTTACACTGAGAAGCATTCGCTGCTAGATAGAGTCAGAGAGCAGGACACAACAGAAGGACATCTGGTCTGATCCTGTCTGGTATTTGTTACCTTTCAAAATGTTTTAAAATTATCAATAATGACTTTTAAACCTAAGCTCTGAAGATGAAAATGGGAAAGAATATAGAATTTCAGGCTGGTCCTGCTGCAGAAAGAGTAGAAACTGCTCTGCTGTAGTTTGAGAGGTTATTTTGTGTATTTTTTTTTAACAAAGCTGATAGGATACCCATGTAAATGTGGACTTTCAAGAAAATATACACTAGGGGTTTTATTGGTGGATTTCAACAAGAAAACAAGGTTTTTAACATTTAGTATGATCACCATGTTTTGGGAAGTGGGATTGTTGTACAATATACGGCTTTTGTATTACAACCATAGAGTTTATTTCACAGCTGACTTATGGCCCCAGTACAAACTCATTGAAATCCCACTGAAAAAAATCACCCACAAAGAAAACTTGCCTGCAGTGAAAATCCCACCTAAATAAACTACTTTTTGGTACCTCTGCAATGCAGATATAGACTAACGCAGTCATAGAAATATTAGTGGAAGGGAACTCTAAGGTTTCTGCTCCAATCTCCCCCAGAATTGTCACGTGCAATAGAAGAACCACGACTTTGTCTAGACAGCTCTTGAAAACTTCCAAGGGTCTCTGGCCAACCTTTTCCAGTACTGCCCTACCTTCCTGAAGGAAATGTTTCTCCTAACATGCACTTCGAATCTTCCTAAGGCATCTCTTATGGTTGTTGTCTCTTATTAGATTTTCTGCCACTGAGCAGTTTGGCTCTGCCCTTTCCTAACTACCCTTCTTGCTTTTCTCCACATGGAAGAGGTAGGAAAGTGAGAAATGACACACACTAAAATCCTTCAAGACATAGCATCCCTACACAACTCTGCATCCATGATACAGCTTAAGAACTTTGAAGAAACAAGACTTTTCTACTCACCTGCGTGTTCTAATCTTACTTTTCCTATGCCAAAATCTACTCTGAAACATATCTGAAAAGCTTTCCCATAAATTATGCAAATAAGTCATTTAGGTATATTAATACACAAAGAAAAAAAAGCAAATGTTTGCCCCAGCTCAACAAAAGCAATGCAAAGTACATTTAGAAAGGGATTTTGTTCTATATTTTCAATAGGAGATGCATCTGAGGATTCACCACAGAATAATAGGGGTTGGAAGGGACCTCTGTGGGTCATCTAGTCCAACCCTCCTGCCGAAGCAGGGTCACCTACAGCAGGCTGCACAGGACCTTGTCCAGGCGGGTCTTGAATATCTCAG
>Ga0065711_1002415_pt1 | contig 62015 bp, 38 predicted proteins | sample Hoacrofraction12_FD_59098 | JGI IMG/M metagenome (GOLD analysis project Ga0065711, IMG submission 59098) | Hoatzin crop microbial communities from Cojedes, Venezuela - Epithelial fraction 12 v2 (version 2) | ecosystem: Host-associated > Birds > Digestive system > Esophagus > Crop | place... | reverse complement strand
CAGGGAGGTTGTGGAGTCTCCTTCTCTGGAGATATTCAAGACCCACCTGGACGAGGTCCTGTGCAGCCTGCTGTAGGTGACCCTGCTTTGGCAGGGGGGTTGGACTAGATGACCCACAGAGTTCCCTTCCAACCCCGAACATTCTGTGATTCTGTGAACTCAATCCTTTGAGCTGGCCAGGAACCTAGGTATTTCACCACATTTGAACTTTTAAATAAAATATTGAGTCATCAGTAGAATTGGAATTCTTGGAAAAAAATCTTCAAAATTATCATCTGATGCTACATGAAGTTCCATAAATTTTGGCCCAGCTGATTGGTTAATCTGATTAACCTGATGGTTGATACTAACTAGCTGTCTCGTAATCATAAGCCTTCTAGGAGTAAACGAGTATCTATACCTCTACACTGAGACCAAATTCACCTGTTTTGATCAGCATATGTGAGAAAGGCTTGTTTGCATAACGAGACTGGGACAAATTCCTTTAATGAATTTGAGTAAAGTATTATCTCTCAATGTATGTGATATTCTATGCTTTACAGCAATTCTGACACCATAAACAGCATGATGTAATCACCTTTGGTTTATTTCATTTTTCCATTTACTTTAAGAGGTATTTTAGCTACTAAACCTCACAGATTTTTAACGACTCTCTAGTCTGCACTTTATTGAAAGGACACACAAGAAAGAGTAGTCAAGATTTTAGTATTAGTAATTGCTTATCTAAATGATTTAGCCCATACATGGTTTATATTCTCCATCTCATGGTATGTTCAGACATAGTAAAGCCTGGAAACTACGTTCCAAAGGCATTACAAAAAATCTTAATCAAGTGTCAGAGCTCATCTGAAAAAAAAAACCACAAAACCACACCAAAGGTTGAAAATTCAACTAATTGGTTAAACTTGTTGAGGAGGGAGAAGGACTTCTGAAATGCGGAAAACTGCAAAGTTAAGTTGCTTTCCTTTTTTCTGAAGCTCCTTTGGCCTTGCTACTCCAGCATAAAAGCCAAAACGTCCTGATTTTGCTGCTCCAAACATAATTTCTTGAAAGATCGCAAGGGCCAAAGAACTTAACAACAGAAAGAGAAAAACGCTTATTACTTCCAGCACCATGAAGTGTCTCGCAGTGTTTAATGCTTACCTGTACACCAACTTTATTTAATAAATTCTTCTAGCTTGTTCAATAAATAGTAGGTCTGTTTTTTCAAATGCTGAAGTGAGAAATTAAGAACATCTGAAAGCCATACAAATCAGGACAATAATCTGAATTACAATGCAGACTGCTTAAATTCATATATATATATATACACACACACACGTTTATGTCCTGACATAACACTGCACCTTCATGTACGTTTTATAGCACTGAATTTTATGCAGCCAGTATGTGATGTCACTTTTAGTCAGCAGTAAAAGGTGATTTTTCCCAGGGTCTGAGAAGTGCAATTACCACTGACTTCAAAACAAAACAGAAGCAGCCTGCAGTTCTGGAAACCATGTCAATCTTTTCATCTTGGAAAGTAAACTCTCCTTCTACAAATGGAGAACACTATGAAAAGCGAGAGCAATATCCGCACAGAACGATATCTGCTTTTATTATGCTGTAGTAAATGAAACAGAACCTTTTTATTTCATGACAGAACATGTCAGGGATGTTCATGCCATTTACTTTTGATTCCAATTTAAGTATACATATATGGATGCTGACACCTAAAGCTGGGTTGTATGAATATTCACGCTTCATTATAATGAGTGGTTTTCTTGTATTACATTCGCAGGAAAAGAAGGCCTAATGACAAAAGATTCTCTGAAGTCAAAGAAGAATTACAGCCATGATAGTAGCAACAAAAAACGATCATTAAGAGACATTTTGCATCTCCATTTACAGATTTTGTTTGCTTTGCACATAAGCATTTTAGTGAGATGCAAGGTGTTACAAGTCATTTTTTGCCCTAGCCTTTGAAATTATTTATGAAAATTATGAGGCACAGGCGAAGAAGCTGAGAAGCTCTGCTTAGAAATTCTGGAGGACAGGTATTAAAATGTTAAATTTCGTCAGGGTAGCAGGAAGTCTAGCCATATTCCCCATTCCATCCACTGTAGTTTGCAATTTCAGGCTGCACCCATGCTTCTTGTTCTGAGTGAAGCTTCACTGGTGTGGCCTTATTCCCTTGCTTCTCGTAATCACTCTTCCCTTACATTCCTGCTCAATGTTGCTGCCCCTCAGTATCTGTGGAATAACTGCTTATGTTAAAATGATTCTGATTAAAAGAGATCAGAGAGTTGGTGTTAAAAAGTATTTAAACTAACCTAGATTGTAGTGAACAAGTCAGGTTAGGGAGTGACTACATGATCAATTAAATCTCATGGGAGCAATACAGAACAGTTGTGAACAGTGGGGGACAGGAGCCTATTCAGCCAACTCACCTGCTGCCAGAATAAAATGTGAGAGAGACAGAGAACTGTTCTCGTTCTTATGCTTATTTCTTTTCTTTCTTTCCCCAATATCTAAAATCCTAAAATTCTTATTCCTGATTCAGGCTGCCAAGTTTCCTCGAAACAAGTACCTCTCCACCAGTACCTGTGTTCAGACCCTTACAAAAGTCAAGGCACATTGACATGGCAGCTAAAAAGTCCCAGCCAAAAGAAACGCCTCCCCCCACCCAAAGACCACCTCAGTAAACCAGCAAGGAGTTTAACACAGTCATCTCAGCGTCCTCAATTCACCTTGCTCTTGCACCTCCAGTTGCTGCAGCACAGACGGGATGCAACATCTCCCACTGCTTGGGGACTGCCCCTAAAGGTGAGCCATATGTTTTGCAACACCTAGAAACAGCAGGATTAAATAAGCAAATCTCTGCAGCCTTAAGGCAGAGCTGCTTTGATTTCACGGCCTTGTGTCCTGCCCCCCTCCTTTTTTTTATTTTAAGAGAGAGCTTTTGCAATTTAATTTATCTGGGTTAAGCCTACAGAAAAAAAATACAAATACTATGCATGTGTGTGCACATGCACGTAATACCTAGGAAATCTCCTGTGTTATCTGTCTATGTAACATTTTACCTTCCACCAGACAAATATATTTTTAAACAGTCTGGAATCAAAACAACATTCTCAGCATTCAAGACATTCTGTCATCACTGCCCATTTGTTGCTCTCTAGGTTTCTCTCACCTGGCAAATTTCCCATTTTAGGAATTATCAGATTCATCTGCTTAGACAAGGCTGCAAAATAAAATGAAAAGCTGGATTATTCTAGAGAACTTGTATTTTTCTTTCAGGGCAGAAAATCCAGCGCATGAAAGCTGAACACTAACAGCAAATGGAACCAATCTCTCAAGACTTCACAATTCTACCTCACTACACTCTGCAAAATCTGATTTTGACTAAGACGCAACAACATTTATTTTACATTTATCCTTTACTTCTTTAAATACATTTATTGCCACTTATATGTTAACCTGTTTTGGAGCCCTAAATATTATGCTCATGGGCGATTTTTTTTTAACTGGAGTTCCAGTAAGCATGCTGTTTGTGTGCACTGCTGCTTCTACGCAATTTTTCATAAAGAATTATCAATTGCTTTGCTACCATTTTCCCTACATCACATTTTTTGCAGAGAGAAAGTGCAAGAAAAAAAGGAAGAAAACATGTAAAAATGAATAAATTACCAGCTTTCCACAGCAAGATGGCTCAGGATTTGAGTGATGGAGTAGCTTTCATGTCAGAAGCTGTACTGGCAAAACCATGCTTGTGTTTCTGGGCCCACTGGCCGCAGCACCAAGATTTCTGGAGGCATATGCCATGGTTCTTAGTACTGTAATACCCTAAAACTCTACACAACCCTTTTACATCATAGTGTGGGGACACTATTTTCTCCCTCTAAGTAGAAAGAAAACTGTGGGAAGGTCTGGAGAAATCTCTCAACACCAACTTTCCTTACTAGACAGCTAAAGCAGGTTTCATTTTCTTGCCATGGATGACTGAACTAACAAAAACTCTACCAAATTCAGGGTGGGTTTCACACGCTGAGTGCATACACACATGCAAGTGCACCAGGTTAAGCAGCAGACAAACATCAGAGAAATCCTAAGTGATCCTAAAGTGACTAATGTAACAGCGAACCCGTTACTGAGCCAGAACTGCTTTATGGAGACTACTGCCTTCCAGTATTGATACTAAACCACTATCTTACACTGTTCACCCAAGCAAAAGTCTATTTCAAGGTGCTATATTATTATAACCAAGTGATTAATCAATTTCTTTCTAAAGTCTCCTCTGAGAGCTTAAAAATTAATGATTCACTTTATTAGTATTCTGTACAGCTTTCCACATTTTTTGAGTGCTATGATTAAATTTATCTGTGGTTGCTTATGGTCGCAATATGGAAAATGCTCCATATGAAAGTCCCCGTTCCACACACATCCAATGGATTTCCTTAAAACACACTGAAAATCCCAAACAAAAGGACTGCAAGTGACAAATCCGTTTCATTTATTCTCAAATAGGCTAACCTGAATACATGGCTTGTGCAAAAGGCAGACAGGACAGACTTGTGAAGAAATACAGCAAACGGGCAAATAATGTAGTGCATTATATTTGCCACATTTTAAGGTTGGAAATTAGTCCATAAACTTATTTGGGTTCAGGTCCTACCAACTCACATTTTACAAGATAAAAACTCATCGAAGATTTTATTCTACGAAATAAGGACTACCAAAAAAGCATGCTGAGTTTGGAAATCTGATGTGTTCTAGTTCATCACTGAATTTAAAAATTTTCTATTAGGTTTCAAGGGTCTTCATACTGTCTTATTTAGGCTGCCTGTTCTAGTAGTCCAGGCTTGAGCACCTAAAGATACGAGGTACTACACTTCGCCATTCTGGGCATGAAGCATTAAAAATTTACTAAAGAAACCAAACAAACTGTTTTAATAACATTGAATCCATCATTCATAGAAATTGCCAGAGATACAGACCTACAAATACATTTTGGTTTTATCGAATGTAGCAAGATATAGTAGCATACAATCTCATTAAAGAGCGAACCGATAAATAATTTTGTGCCATGCAAAACCATAGTTCATTCTAAAACCTTAAGTCATACACCAAAGAATAGTAAGATGTACTGTAATGTAATAAAGAACAATGTAAGAAGAGCAATGTATCAAGGTATCTATCATTAAGTAATACTGTTATGAGGTTCTAGCAACATAAACCATGGTTGACACCCGAGTGATTTCTCTGTTGTGTGCACTGCAATGTATACTTCGGAGGAACAAAGTTCGTTATGCAGAATTTAAATGATATTGTTGTTTCTCCTTTATTTTTTGTGAGCTGCTGAGCTATTCAAAATTCTGTAACTGAAGGGTGTTTTCAGATGAAAGAAGCACCTTGGTTCCAAAAGAGGCAATGATGTGACTTTTCAGAAATATTACGTTAAAAATAAACCAACATAAAAATTGAATTGTATTGACTCTGTGACTCTAAAAATGCACTCTAGACTGTCATTACCATGAAAGGTGATGAATATGTTCTAATTTACTGGTGATTTTTCGAGTACAGGTGTCCCTCCACCAACGCACTTCACTTCTCCCTCCCTCTGAAAAGGGGGCTCGGATATTATCACCAGACAGCAATGCAGACCCACCGTGGGGCTAGCGAAGGGGCACCTCATTAGGAGTCTGCCGACAGATGCAAACATTCTGCAAAATTCTTTAAAGCAGAAGCATGCCATTAATTTCGATATTTATTGCTTTCTATTAAAGATAACTGACTCAATGTTGGGAAGGGCTTTACAAGGCTAGGATTTTGTCCCTGTCTAACACTTTTTTGTTTTGTGATGTGCCTGGCTATTATGAGACTAAATTTATTCCAAAGAATAAATTAAGCAATAACACATGACAAGCAGCGCATTTGAAGGCAATTTACTTACCACCTGAGGCATGCTACAACGCTGAAGGCCAAAGGCTCAGTAACTTTAACCATTCAATAAATGCAATAATAATCGAATTGAAATGCACAGCATTGGGAGACTTATTTCTGTCATGCTATGCAATTCAGACACAGAACGAAACGCTTCTGTGCATTTAGTGACCGTTTTTAAATAAATGATACTTCTGAGAACTCTTTTTCACCATTGTTCTGAAAATGCTACCCAATACAAATCAAATGTGGAAGTTTACATATGTTGTTTGATGACCAGACATTGCTTGTGAAATGACAGAACTACCCCTTAGACTGCAGGTCCAGTATCAGCTTAAAAAAAATCCATGCAAACATGTATAAATAACTAAAGGACTGGGCAGCACAGGACAGGACAGGTATCAGCCACTCTAGAGATTTAGCAACTGGCCTGCACTATCCTGCTAACATACCAATAAATTCAGGTCTAGTTGTGGTAGCAACAATGAATTAATTTAAAATAATTTATTTTTTCTAACAGCACTACCACATCTCATTCTGAAGAGACTGCGCACAGGACATGCGGCTGTGCTACTGGAACATTGTTTACTTCATTGCTCCAGCTTTAATGAGTAAAACAATGACATTATTTAGGTTCGTGATCTATTCGCCAGTCACAGTAAAGTTCACCTCTTAAATAAACAAAGCGCGACAAGCTGGCTTTCATTTGTATTTGGCATACCAACAACTGATTTCTACCATAAACTCCTTCTCCTTCTGCTCTACGTTGTAACTACATGGTCTGATCTGGTTTAACCCTGGTGCAGAGAGCTGCCTTCCATCCACGTTTCTAAAAACTCAGAAAAAATTAACACAACCGAGAAGAAAAGATGTGAAGATCTACTTGTGAGGTAGAAAGACTGGGCAGCAAACTGCTGTACAAGAAAGCACAGCACCTGCTTGTTCTGTCGTCTTCATTCTGCTCTGATGAGGCTTAGTCTGTAAGGAGATTCGTCTTTTTAAAGACAAAGATAAGAATAGTAATTTCCAAAACTAAGAACTAGCTACTGGATTCTCTTTTCCCATCTCTTCTACCCTACTCCCCCCAAACAAGGGGAAAAAAATCCATCCATAGTTGAATACTGGATATGAACACACGTAAATAAAACCAAAACCCTTTAAACATCAGCAGACTGGTTTGTTTAAATGAATTTCCTATGTTCATTAGTAAATGAATGATATCATACCCAAGCTCTTGGATACTAAAGGCAGAAACATATAGCTCTGGGACAGGCTGCCACTGATTCTAATGCTGAACTACAGCATGCTAGCAAAAATCCAAACAAGACTATTGTTTTTTTCTGATTTAAGAATCACATTCTCTAAAGATGTTTCTTACAGGTCAGTCCAGACAAAATGTAACACACAGTCTCATACTAAAAGTGTATTTGTGTTCCAATTTACCTAAGCCATTCTGTTCAAGCATTTTAATTTTTTAATGTATTTTCCACAAAACACAATTCTGCGTAATACACACAATATTTTAAATTATTTTAAATACAAATTTACAATTAAAGACCATAAAAAAGACTTGCTACATCAAGTCAAACATTCACTGTAGACCGCATCTCTTCTTTAACAATGGCAAAAGCAGGTATCTAAAGAAGAATGTATGAACAAAGCAAGGACACAGTGGTACTCTCCCACCCCGAACAGCCTACAGCTCTGGGACCTCCTGATGGTTCCAGTACCGAGACACACCAGGGCATGTTTTAGCAGAGCATTAATGCATACTCCTTGCCATTTATGATCATAAAAAAAAATTCCACTTTAGATTTGTGGCAGGTATCATTGTAATGTCATGAGACAAAATAACTGTGATTTTAGCTATCAACACTATCAGTTGAACACAACCCTGCTCTTCATTTTTGTATTTCTTGTTCTAAGCACGAAAAAGATTCTAGCACTCAACACCTCTCTTGAACCCGGCCCAAATTCAAAACCAGACAAACACGTGAATGTTTCTACAATAAATTTGCACTTTGAAGCTCTGCATGAGAACTGGGGATTTTCACAAACATTTATTCAACAAATGTCAAATCTTCATGTACATGTACAAAAGTACAATCTGTAGAGGTGACAGACCTATCACATAATGAACCAGATAAACGCTCTTGCGCATTTCTTCCTTTTTGAAAATCTGACTTGACGAATATTGCGCCTCTGGTAAAATTGTGTTCTTTTCATGCAAGCGTAACCACTGGCCATTGTGTCTAAGAACATACCCAAAGTACGCAGCAATCTTGAGGACAAGCCCATCACTCACATTCTCCAAACATTCAGTCTTCAGACTTCTATGAATTAATTTCCTTCAAACCAGGGGTACAGAATTGCCGGGTTATTACTGAACAATTCTTATATTTTGGAGATGAAGCGCCAATGTCTGATGTTACAGCTCTGCTGCTGCTGCACTGTCTTCTATTTTATTCTAGCTGAATAATTAAATACCCTTTAGTCCTTCTGACAGTCCTACACTCAGCATGGCTGTTAATCAATATCACATAAAAGGGAATTAGGTTTAGGCAACTGTTGCACAAGGCAGAATGGATAAGGTGAGAGGGAAAGAGATGTCCTCTTTCGAACAGAAGACTAATTTTCTGTATTTCACAACACGCCCTACCAAATGTGCACACAGACTTGTGAACACACAATACATACAAAGATGTGCGGGGGAATCCAAATTAACCTCAGAGATTTGTTACACCATGACAGCAACCAACAGTCACTCTTCTTCCATTCTTTCCCAAATTCCTAGTCTTCACATGTTTCAGGGATCAAAGAAAACTCTCAGCACCAATACATTTAAAGCACCCAGTTTACAGGGAAAATCTGACTGCATTACACCATTTCTGAAACTTTTACCACGTGATTGCAAAAGGGAAAGATAAACAGATGAACAAAAGAAGACACTAAATAACACTGTCTGAATTCTGCCCAGTACAAAACATTTAGGAAGACTTATGTTTCCAACAATTCGATGAATTTTTCTAGAATCTCTAAAGTTACGGGTTTTTTCATTCTTTTCTTGTTCTGCAATAAATCAATCAGGGTATTAAGAGCAATCCTAGGCTGAGAGTCCCAACAAATAAAGATTCACATGAAGGGGTGTAAAATTTCCCCACACTGCCCTGCCACGATGCTTACATTCAGATCTATCCAGAGAAAAGGAGACGCGGTGCCCAAGTCTCTTCAACAACTCCTCACTTCTGATGAAATACTCCAGTATTGAATTCAGAAACACTTCAGACTTCCTACCAGGCTGATAAATGAACTCACAAGTGAAACAGCAGCAATTTCAGGTAATAAATAAATTAACAGTGATGATGACACCATCAAGCAACCGACACAGAGGTGGAAGACTCTGTGTACTCTTGACACTCCTCTGTTCTGGATGGCCTCTTATATTTCATGTTTAAAGAACTAGTATTTATAAAACACACTAACTCAACTTTAACCCATACACATTGTAAAAAAACATCTCTGAGTAATGTGGAATAGACAGCATTTCAAATGGAAAACACTTAGTAAGTAACTGATTGTTCTTGATATTATACTTTCTGAAGCATTTAGCTGAAATTCAAGTTTTCAAGAAGCTGGAACAGTATTTTCCCCCAATCCTATTGGTAACTTGCACAGAATCTGTATGTTCTATATATAATTTATAACTTGTTTCAATTCTTTTGTCTCACCAAGATCTGCTTCAAGCTGTAGGAAGCATGCTCCAGCTAGCACCTCCCTCAAAATGATCCAGAAAACATATTCCATACAGCACATGGTCCACACTCATGAATCACAGAAAGAACAGCAAAACAAACACGGGCTTTTTTAGTTTCTTCCGTCCCTTCCCCGAAGCTGCTCAGTCTCGAGGAAGGCTGACCAACTTCTGGCTCCCAAGCTGGAGAAGTGATGGTGCTGTGCCAGAGCCATGCTGCCGGGAATCAGCCCGGGAAGGCACTAGCAGGAGGGATCAGGCACCTCCGGGTGTCAAAGGAGGAGGGAAGGCAGAAGGGGCGGCCATGGTCTCCGCGGCACGCCCTGAGCTTCAGCTGCGTGCCCAGCCTCACCTCCTTCTGGGGGGGGTGCTAACGGTGCCTTGCTGCTGTTATCTCCCCCTCCCAGAGCTTGCTCACTTCACTTCAGCCAACACCCTATGTGCTTTGTGGATCTTGGCCAAAAAGATTCTGGTGCTGCACAACCATTTACACACTGATATTTTAGTTATTTTTTTCTCTGACTAATATATAGTGAAACACCATCTTTACGCCAACTCAATACTGCAGTTTGCTTACCATGAAGCTGTTTGCATACGTACCTATGGAATAATCTGTGCTAACCCACATCTGCTATTTTTACACACTGTTCAGCTAGAAAGTAATGACTGACCCATTCTTATATATAGCATCATGATTTTTTTAAAATGGAAATTAAACTTCAGTTAAAATGTAAAAAATGTCCATCTTTGAAACATAATAAGATCTTTTGAAACAATGTTTTACCAGTTAATAAAATTTTATGTAAAACATGCATGAAATTTAATAAGAGTTCTGCATTTTGAACCAATTCTATACATACAAGAGGAATTATCTATAACTAGCAAAATTAACTGACTATTTCTGGTCCTTATGTCCTCCAAGATTTTAAAACCAACAGATCTCAGCCTTTCTTTCTTAGTTTTCTAAAGGAAATACTCACTGAGAAAGAGTAGGGGCTTTCCTGCCTAGTAATCTCCCAAGTAGTTTCTCATCTCTAAGCTATTCACTAAATTGATAAGCAGAAATGAAGAAAAACCCTTCACCTCTGGAAAGGCTACAGCTGCCAAACATGGGCTTACCACCTTGGCCAGGTCCAGGTGCACAGTCAGTCTTCTCACTGCTGAGCTGATGACTTTCTCTAAAACTCCAGCAGCAAATATAGTCTGAATACTATTTTCATTAGATTAATGAAAATAATAAATTCAGGACTTAATAGGTCCCAATTTTATGTAGGACTTCATAGGACTTCTAGGTCATTATTTTGCATTTCATATTAAATTGCAAAGAAAACCTGTTCCATATCTAGTAAAAATTCAAATCTTTTACTTGCAATGCAGCAATTGTCTGGAGTGGATGCAGTGTGTCAGGCAATACTGCTAGACTCGCAGAACGCTGATTAAACTGCATGTCTTAAAAAATGGAAGTGGTAAGTACAACTATAATGAAAGCATCCGGAGAAATGCAAGCAAGAGACTAAAGACAAAGATATAGAAATAAATGCACAGCTCAGTTCCCAGAATAGTGTTCATTACCAAACTAATCTCTCCTTCTGTAGGGTCACAGCCAAGTGCCATTGTATTTCTAATCTACACTGAAGCCAAAAATAAATATATACAGAAATAATATTTAAAGAGCACCAAGTATTCCACCTTCAAAACTTGTTTTTCTCTGAATACTCTAGGACATGCCTACATGCAAAGTAATTTTCTAAAAAAACTACATTTGACAGAAATCCTAATTCTTGCTTAAAACTGGATCTCCCCCAAAGGTCTTTATTTCACCCAAGTGACCACAATGTCTAACAATTCAGCTCAGTGTACAAAGACCTTGTTTATCCCTTCCACCACCATGGACTGTCACACAGACCAGCCTGTTAAATGGGCCTCTTTGCCCCTCCTCCAGACAGCTCTCCTCTGATACCTTCCTCTTTTCTGTATTACAGAGGCTTTGGCTGGGATGGGAAACTGCATGAGACAAACCTTCCTTTAATTAGTGTAGATTGCTATGCCATGAATCAACAAATACACACCACCAGTGCTACCACTACAGTTGTCTTTGTCTCGAAGGCCTATTTGTCTGCTTCCAGATTCCACTAGAACTCAGCTGCCTTAATCCCCCATATGCCACTCACCTTCTTATTTCGCTGTGTGCCAATTCTTCATGCTAAAAGGCAGTCTGTACATGTATGGAATTTTTTTTTAATTATGTCTCCAGCCTACCAGCTGTCAAACTCTATTTGACATTTACAATAGTGTCTGCAGAGTAATCTGTATCTATTCCAGTTTTTTCCACTGTGAACTATTCTTGCTAGTACTTTATGAATTCACTTTCATTGCATACTCCTCATATAAAGCTTACTTTTTTTGTATACATCTACATTATGGTTGAATACAAAATTTGAAATAGAGAAACAGTACATTCTTTATGATGAAGATGAATTGCATAACATGTATTGAACAACTCCTCTTCAGTCTGGCAGGCAGAACACATACTCTTCTCTCTCTGTTCAAGCATTCAACCATCACTTTGGACTTCAAGGAAAAGAGCTAAATTAAGTTTTCAGTGAAGCTTTGCTATAGACCTCTGCTATCAAGTAAAAGCTATATGAATGAACCAACAGCCAGCTTAAATCCCAAATGTTTTCATGTTTTGCATTTAAGGTTGGATGATAACTTTGCTCTTTTCTTTTACTGCAGCTCTCAACAACAATGGACAGTCTCAAGACATTAAAATAGTTTCTTAGTCTGAATATCATATGGAAAAAATCAGCTGCCCTTTAAAAAAAGTTGTAAATGTCTGGACAAACTTTTCCCAGATTTTCCTTCTTCAGTTATTTAATGAACATATGGTTATTTATAATGTGAGCTACAGTTGTAGTATTTCAAAAATTAGTTATAAACATGCCTAGAGCTACTCAGCTCCTCCCAGGACTATACCGACCTCAGTCAATATCATTCCAGTACTGTTTGCTTTGGGATCTCTCTCCTTGGCAGTGAATCCATGGACTTACTCCGGTGTCTTCTCTCCGCCTCAAATTTTACCTTAGCTTTCTTCTCTTAACAAATACCTTGTAGCAGGTTGCTTTAATTTCAGGAAGATCTTAACATCAGATATTAATTATGACAAAGAAAAATCTTGGCCAGCAGGTATAGCTCACTAAAAAAACATATGAAATGAATGCAAGTTCAGCTATATTTTAAACTAAGCATTTAAGGAACAAGATAGAGCCAATCATTCAGGTTAGTGAAATGTAGCAGAAGCTACATTCTCATCAATGACCTAGATGGTGAGATCGAGTACACTCTCAGCAAGTCTGCAGATGACAGCAAGCTGAGTGGTGTGGTCAGCACGCCTGAGGGACAAGATGCTGTCCACAGGGACCTGGACAAGCTCAAGAAGTGGGCATGCGTGAACTTCATGAGGTTCAACAAGGCCAAGGGCAAGGTCCTGCACGTGGGTCGGGGCAACCCCTGGTATCAGTACAGGCTGGGGGATGAAGGGATTGAGAGCAGCCCTGCCGAGGACTCAGGGGTACAGGTGCATGAAAAATTGGACATGAGCCACCAATGTGCTCTTGCAGCCCAGCAGGCCAACAGTATCCCGTGCTGCACACAGAGAAGCGTGGCCAGCAGGTCAAGGGAGGAAATTCTGCCCCTCTGCTCTGCCCTGGTGAGACCCCACCCGGTGCCCTGTGTCCAGCTCTGAAGCCCCCAGCACAGGAAAGACATGGAGTTGTCGGAGCAGGTCCAGAGGAGGGCCACAAAAATGATCCGAGGGCTGGAGCACCTCTCCTGTGAGGAAAGGCCAAGAGTTGGGGCTGTTCAGCCTGGAGAAGAGAAGGCTGCGGGGAGACCTTCTAGCAGCCTTTCAGTACCTGAAGGGGGCCTGCAGGAAAGATGGGGAAAATATTTTCAGCAGGGCTTGTTGCGATAGGACAAGGAGTAATGGCTTTAAACTAAGGGAGGATAGATTTAGACTAAATGTAAGGAAGAAATTTTTTACCATGTGGGTGGTGAAACACTGGGACAATCTGCCCAGAGAGGTAGTGCAGGCCCCATCCCTGGAAACATTCAAGGTCAGGTTGGACGGGGCTCTGAGCAACCTGGTCTAGTTGAAGATGTCCCTGCTCACTGCAGGGGGGTTGGGCTAGATGACCTTTAAAGGTCCCTTCCAACCCAGAGCATTCTGTGATTCTAATAGCTGGGTTGATGACTTTTTGACAGGTATAATACAGACAAGTGACTGAGCGAGGCTCCTCTCCAAGTCAGGAGACAGGCATTTCTGGAACATGACACACCTCATGGGCGAGACTCTGCTCCCATGTGCTGGGAGCACCTAGGCCTGAGTCAGGCATTGGCTGAGGTAGACAGACCTCTCTGACACCTGACGTCTGTCTTCTGCTTTTCTTTCTCATGTATGTATGTAAACATGTGTGCACACTTTTTTTTTTAGACAAACAGCATCAGGCAGCATCACCCTGAAAATCCAAATGAATCTTCTTCCATCTTCATATAGCTTATTTTACTCACTGTTAATATCTATGGGCTTTAATGAAACTTCTCATGTGAGAATGCATCACTTCTCATGTGAGAATCAGTATACTCATGTGAGTATACTGATTTGCTCAATATCCCTTCCTGTTTAATAGAGATTTAATACAATTCAGTGTATCATTTAATTCAATAAATGGTAAAATGGTAGTTTTTTCCTTTGCAATCAACACAAACCGCAGACATAAAATGTGCATCAGAAGACAGCAGGTTTTTTTTACTCTAATTCCTAGCATTTCAAGTATTCTAGTATACTGTTTTTTCTACTTTTGACATTCAATACTAGTGTAAAGAAAAAAAAACAACCAAAAACCAAACCAAAACATAGACTGAAACATGAATGTTGCATATAACCATGATTTTAATTGAAACTGCTCATTTCTTAAATTTCTTCTTAAAGTATATAGAAGTGTTCTTTGCTTTAAATGTTCCTATTCACAGTTAATTGCATTTTATACTTCATTTGAGGATTCCACAGAGCTCTGTCCTTGACTCCCTTATTCTCTACTCACAAGGGAATCTCATTCAAAAGTGATTTTAATTATCACTTACGAATAGATACTTTGTGCTCCAGACTTGCCTCTTCTTCACTGAACACCAGAATCCTCATCCATTTCTGATGCCATCAGGACTTTTGGCTGTCAACTCCAGAATCAATTTGAACACTCAGTATTCTTTCTCCTCTTGCTCTGCAGCCCTTCTTGCTACCCTACTACTTTCGTTAAGTACTGTCAACATCACAGTCTTCTCGTTTGTCACACGGACTTGTAACCCTTGATAACACCACCTTTAACCTACACATTATTCCAGATGGACATCTGGAAAAATCTCCAAATTTATGTAAGTATGTTTGTTTTTCTACAGAATTATAGAATCATTTGGGTTGGAAGGGACCTTCAAAGATCATCTAGTCCCACACCCCTGCCATGGAGAGAGATGTCTTGCACCAAACCAGGTTGCTCAAAGCCTCATCCAGCCTGACCTTGAACACTTCCCATGATGGGGCATCCACAGCTTCTCTGGGCAACCTGTTCCAGGGTCTACGTAACACCTGAATGCAACTCTTCTTAATCACAAAGTTTACGCATAACATTTCTAAGTAATTTACCACTAAATCACACTATCACCTCAAATGCAAGTATTTTTTTTTTCATTAAGGCCTTTCTTAGTCCTTCTCTAACCTCCTTTATTTTATTTGCATGTTAATACCCTTGTCTACTTCTTACATTTTCTAACAGTAATCTTATTTTCATGCTGCCTCTTCTATTGAGAAAATGTTTCCTATAAACATTCATTGAGCTACTGCACTAAGGTCCTTCATATTCTTCCTCAAAACATTAGAAAAGATGAACGTTTTCTACGAAAAACATTGATTTGGTAAGAAAACCAAAACTTGCTATTGTAATGAGAAAGAAAAAAAACACTTCTCAAATTCAAATAGATTTTAAGCCACTTTATTCCTTCAGATACGCCTTCAAAAATGAATGGGAAGAATGGCTACAGTTAAGGAACTCCAGCGACTTGTCACCAAATCTGTCCAGCCTACCAGTGTTATTCCAGATTCATATTCTACAAATTCATTCTGCAATTGAAAGTCAGAAACACTTTCTCTGATATGGCTAACCAAAGTAATAAAAATGTTCCACATAAAAAAACTTTTCCACCACACCTGCTGTAATTCCATTAACATCACAGGGGCAGCCAGGATAGGGTTTGGCTCAACACTTGGAATTTAGTTAACAATCTCATTGATATCTGAGCCAGAAAATAATTTAATCTGTAAGCATTTTTGCATGCATAAAAAAGCAATACACAGAAACTTAGCACATTAAAATATAAAGAACATGAGGATCTGATCCACAGAATAAGAGCCAAAGAAATGAAAGTAGGGGCTTTTAGTTTTGTAAAATAAAAAATTAAGTGTTGAACTTTTTGTACTGTATGTTGTTCTGAACACAACATGATTCCTTGGTTGTTCATGTTCTTATTGTGTCTGCTTTTACTGTATGTTTGTAAAAAAGCAAAAACTGTAATTATATTGGAATGTACTCAGATGATGTTTTCTGGCACAACGAAACCCTTCGAAAGCCCCGTCTCTCAAACACCTACACATCCCACTCTGATGCTGAACCCAGGTGACACCACTCATGGTTATTTCATATTTACTACACAAACCCACCACCACCAAGGAAGGAAAATCCAAGGTGTGCTTCAAGAAGCTTTCCAAACAAAGAGCTCTTCTGACAGATGTTTTATGTTTTAACATATTTTCCTAAGAAAAGCTACACAGTCCTGAAAGCTTTCTAACTCGGGCAGCTATGAGCCCTGGGTGGAATTTCTGTGAACCCATGAGTGGCTTTGTGAGAAAGGCTTTTGATCATGGACATCGGAAATCCCATGGCAAAGACAATAGCCTGCTAACTTTTTATTCTCTGCTGTTCCACACTAGCTAACAAAATCAAGATAAGTTAACCCCTCCTGCTCCTCCAAAAAAAAAAAAAAGGCGAGATGGGTCACAGTCAGAGACTTTTTGTTTAGGTAAACCTCTGCAATGCTTTTATTAGATTACAAGGAAAACATCAAAGCAAGCTTTTAACATATGTACCACACTTCTAAAAGCTCTTTTGCCACACTCTCAAATTTACAGCTTATCTAAAAGAAACTGGAGAAAAGGCATAGGAGAAAGACTGGAACGACACATCAGACTGATAAAACACTTCAAATAAATATGAAATATTCTAAGAAATCACGATTGATTACGCAAACTTTCCAATGTGGTTACTTCGTTTTCTCTTTCTTCAGAGAAGTTAGGGTTCCCTCCCCCCCCATCTGTGTACTTCTCCAAATTCAGGATTTAGCATTACAAAGGTGCATTGTTTCTTCTATCCCTTCCTCTCCATACATACTGGTTTATTTGTAAGGAAATTGCATTATTCAACTGGCTTATGTCCTCCTAAAATACCATGGACAAGATGGAGAAATAAATCCTTTGAGAAGATCAACAATAAATTGAATATTTAATAAGAGTCGTAGACATTACGAAATACAGGAGCATATGATGAGATTATCATATTCTCATAATTGAAACCCAGACACTTCATTTGCTACAGGTTATCAGCAGGCATGCATGTGGGCAGGTGCCCTTTGGACCAGGGGCCGATTTTGTTCCACAGGGGGTCAGGTATGGGAGGCGACACAGTGAGGAGAAGCACTGGGATGAAAACTTTCCCTACAATTACCTCCATACACCCCACACATGCACACCCCCTCCCCCAGGGATGGTTGTTCTGGGTTTTAAACAGATCACTGTGAACTTACACATATGAATACACAACAATTTGATGTGGGAAGATGTGTTTTAATTTAAATTAGCTGTTTGTTATTTAGAGAAGATTATTTCTAGCATGCGAGTTTAAACTTTTCTCTCACAACCAAGCTGCTTCTTGTTTTCAGTTGAAACAAATACTTTATCCTATAAATTTACTTTGAAGACACTTTTCTTTCTTCTTCTAAAAAAGCGTGTGCCATATTTTCAGTTCATGGTTAACTGAATTGTAACAGCTTTTGGCATGTGAAAATCGAAGCTTTTTATGCACTGCAGTATATTTCACGATATATGACATACATTGACAAAATTAAAGAAAAAATTAATAATGTATACCCTATATTGCCAATTAATGGTTTCTTAATGGTGGAAGAGAAAAGAGAGAAGGAAAATAAAGTGAAGGTTTTAATGTTAAACTACGCATGAAAATCACAGAACAGCAATTACTGCGGCCGTATTGGAAATGGGGAACACCAAGAGCTGATGACATACACGTCTTTTTTTCCTGCTCTGCCTGCAGCCCCCAGTAAGACCCACACCTGCACATCAGATTCCTTTATTCTGGAAAGATAAGAGCAGAAATGACGTGATCTCCCCTATACACGCGCTAAGAAAAAGACTATCAGCTTCTGTCTGAAAAACTGGGGGAAAAGTGTTTTTCCAGAACACACATGTGTTCTAGGTATGAATTTTCCCAGGTTCAAGTGGGGTTGGTACCTTGTCCCGCTAATTCCTCACTGGCCACTAACATTTTCTCCAACTGAGAGATGAACACAGTCTAGGAATAGTGTCCGAAACAATGCTATTTAAACCTGGTATGAATAGACTACAACAGCAGCAGCAGCCAACACTTCACTGCAGTTTGGGGCCACATTGTTTTGTTTATTTTGATACACGCAGAGCTTCCCAGCCAGCGCCACTTCAAAACAACATCACAAAAAAACCCATGAAAACACAAAGACTACAAAAAGTCATACACCGTAACAAAGTACCAATCAGTCTTATCCTTCGACAAAACAAAACCCTAATCAAATAATAAATAAGTAACCTAATACCTCCTTCTGTCTTAAATCCTTCCCCATTCCTCGCCAACCCCCACTTCCCTTGAAAACCAGATGGCCCCGGCAATATGCCCTGAAGGTCAACAGATGCACCATGTCTTTGGATGAAGAAAAGGTACACAGTATCTTTAATAGTATTTCCAGATGATAAAAATGGAAAACACACGGTGAAAAAAAGCAAAAAAACATCTACAGCAAGGGAACAAACCAAGTACAGTTACTGCGTTAAAATATCCAAGACACCAATAAAAATAAAAGCCAAATAATGAACTCCTATTAATGCTATGAATAATAAATAACAAGTAAAAAGAAGACTGATTTAAGAAAAAAAAATTACTGTAAGAAATTACATAAAGAAAGGATACTAGATAACTCTGGGGACAGGTAATGGATATGGCTGCTTATTTGTAATGGCTGTCAAAAGTTATGAAATTCAAGATTTCCACGTTTTTACAAAATGTGCCCATCTTCTGGCTTCATAGGAAATTGTGTCAGTGGGTGAGTAGATGAACACGCGCATAGGTGCATAAACAGGTGAACAATTTAGCCTGAAGTGGGTTGGCTGAGGCTGCACTCTGTTCCAACAAAGCATGTCTGGAGAGAATCAAACAAATTACAGATTAAACCATTCCAGATTTTCACTGGTGAATCTGAGGTCCATATCCAGGTCTGTGAATCTTAATGTGAAAACTGATTCTAGTGACAACATTATTGTGCTCCACGCTTTCTGTGTTCTGCTACTTGTGGATCAAATATGTCCAATTTACTGATAAAAACAACTTTATAAATTATGATTAGCACTGACCGCAGTATGACTCTCTAAGTTAGATCACAAGACAGAGCTGCATTTTAAGGCTTAGTAGCTGAGGTTCCGTAGACATCCTATAACTTAGTGCTCACAGGAATAGAGAGGTGTATCAACGCAGATATTCTAAGCTCATGGCACACAAAAAGTAGCACAAAATAACCTAGCACTCTTTCTTCAACATGCAGTAACTCCTTAGTTCACAGTAACCTGTTCAAGTGTCCTTAGTTTAAAGCGCTGTGCTCCAGGAAAAATACAACTCGGTTTTATTTCCTCATAGATTCAGGGCTAACAGAAGTACCAACAAACAAACAAAACCTCTCCCAAGCGTACGCATCAATAGAGTACCCTGAGTAGCCACATTACAACAAAAGTGGCCTCTTTTCACTTAGAGCAGATTTACACCGCCTCTTGAAATAGAACTCTTCGTACTTGTACACAAACAATATAACAAAGCCTAATCCTGTCTGAAACCGCAACCATCCGAACCCAAAAGCCTTCAGCTACCTGCTGTGGGTATGCTGCTGGGGCCAAAAGGTGTTAATAACCTTTAGCTTTGGATGGATACCAGCAGTGCAAAGTAGCTCACACCAAAGCAAATGATGAAAGCCAGACAGTACTTCACGGTAAAATGGACGACAGGCAAGGAGGAGTAACATACCCACTTTAGCTTGAACTCTGGTGGCCAGACTTTCTAAAGTCAGTCTGACCTTCAGATCTGAGGACCAATCTCCAGCAGAAAGCCCCTTCTGACCTAGCGGAGATGCAATGCATACAAGCAGAAAGTGTTTCTTCGCCACCAAGAACCCACCACCTTCCCAAACGACACCAGGTCCCACAACAGAGGCACCCACAGTCTGGCAGACTGCCCTCTGCTGGCATTTTTCTGGCCGTGAGGAGGGCCCTTTCCCGTTTCTCCTGTCCGCTCCTTGTCAGCAAAGCCCCATGGTGTAGACCAAGCCAGAAAGGGCAGCGAACTGAGTTGCCAAACACGGCAGCAACACAACGCCTGGGATGTGCTGTCAGTCTCAAAAGCTAGACTGAAGAATGCAACACACTGGCACACAAAATGAAGAGCAACTGAAATGCCCCCCCCCACCAAAAAAAAAGAAAAAGAAAACAAACCACAGAAGCCTTCTAATTTTATTGGGTATTTTTACCATCAGTTTAAAGAGAGTACAGTTCAAACTTGAAAGCGAGCTCTGTCTCTGGGGTGCTCAATCTAGAACCACTATCTGAAATAAAAGAAAATCCCTGTGCACACATGAGCACCACTATGGAATTTACTTGGTAATATTAGTGCGAAAATCTACTTGCGTGAGAACATTAAGACAAGTTCTGTTGTGTGTTGGAGCTGTCAACATCCTTGTGACTTTTGGCCCTCCAAGCACACTTTAGACTCCTTCATTTAAACATTCCAGAAGTGGTGCCAGCTGCAGGAGAGAGGACACTGAAATTTCCTTCCCCATGAGGGGCTTCAGCACTGTGCTCACAAGCACATTTTTCAACACATCCTTGTAATTTAAATGTATTTGTTTCGCATTCAGGTGGGCATGCAAAGACATCCTGCCTTTCAGTATTACTGATGATACAGTAATACTATACTCTTGAAGAGGGTTTAGAAGTCCTGAAGAAAATATAATTTTTCTCTTTCCCTCCTCTATGGAAGCCAGAACATACACAATATACTATCACTTCAAAGCCTAGCTAACACAGAAACCAGAGGGGGTATGTATCAGACGGGGAGACTCCATACAGCCTGAAGTAGTACTGTAAATGTGTATTCTATTTCAAGAAAAACTAGAATAAACTGGGGAGAAATTAAAGCTATTAATCTGAATGATTTTATTCATTTCCATAGTCCCACTGTAAAGACTGTGGAATCTGTAGAGAGACTTCACTAGATTTTTTTGGTATGAATAAGGAGTAACATCATTATGTCAATGAGGCACCACTACAATCTGGAAAAAGCCTATTACTGATGAAATTGAAAAATAAAGCAGCATGCATGTAGGGCCAGCAAAGCAAGCAGCTGATTTCTGGGTCTGACTGTGTGGAAAGGGAGAATTTATACGAGAATAAAAGACTGTGAAAGCTGTTCCATTTTTAGAACACTGGGAACGCAGAATTATAAACATTTTATGGTAGGTCAGGTTTGGGGCCTAACATCAGCAGCCTAGCATTCACATTGTGTAACAAAAAATGGCAGCAGAGATCTCTCCAATGCAGTTCCACGTTATTAGTCCATTGAAATATTTTATTTGGCAAGACAGAACATCAATAACATTATCTCATAAGTTTTCTATTTTTAAAATATTTGGAACTACATTAGATGGGCCTAATGCTCAAACCACTTTGTTGTAACATTTTTCTAAAAGGTAATCAAAAACTTCTAGTCTCATCTGAATTATTTATTCGTCTCTTCAGAATTACAAGCTGGGGCATATCTGTATAAAGAAGCTCAGAAGCATCCAAACCAGCCAGCTGTTTTCAAGATACAACAAGAGACAGGACGCCTTGATCAATAATAATGTATCGTTATTTGTATTAAGCTGCTGCCTAGGAATCCTAACCCTGAGCCTTATATGTAACATGACATTAAATCTGGAAAAATCCAGATGAAAAAAGAGACAAGATAATCCTTGTCCTCAGAAGCTATAATTTAAGGTTAAAATCAGAGATACACGATGGATGTATTCTGGTAGACGAAAAGTGTAACAAAGAAACGCATATGTCTCCAGGCTACCTGCGAAGGAGATACTCATACTTGCTTGAGTACTGCAAGACAAGCTACGTTACACCTTATTTATGTAGTAAAGTATTACTGGTCCAGGTGAAGCACTGCCCTAAAGAAGCTGCACTCTCTTGCTAACCGTGCTAACTTGGGCGTCTGTACAAAACCCCATACTGTGCAGTGCTGTTACTGCCAATAAACAAACATTGCTCAGCATTTTGAATGCGGTAATTTGTTCTTCTGTGTTTAAAGTGGGTACCTCTCAGAGTCACCTGATCAGACTGCCGCACTCTCCCCAGATTCTTGTTGTCACAGACCTTGTAGGACCCATCCAAAACAAGGGACATAATGAAAGCAGGCAGTCGGGTAACAAGCCTGCTCCAAAAAGCACTGCAGTGAAGCCTTGCTCAGAGGGAAGGAACAGCTCTGCCAGCTTCCACGCTGGCACAGCAGGATGAAACAGGTATTGTTTCCAAAGGGCTTTTCAAAACAAAGCCTGCAGTTTTCTTTCCAGTTCCATTTTCAGACTCCTCTGCTTCAGTTGTTAAAAAAGAAATGATAGTGGCAGAAGAATAAATGCGAAGTAAACTGTAAGATCTCCTACAAATAGTACCCCGCCCATTCCTGTGATACACAAACAATTTGAATGCACAGTTCCTTGAAAAAACTTTTTCTTTCCCCAGTACAAAAAAAAAAGGTTATCTGGACAGCTCTAAAAAATACTAAGGAAACAGCGTGAGGGTTTGATTCACAAGAACACATCTTCTGTTTGATACTAGTACAGCTGCAGTGATCTCTATGAAGCATTTTCCCTGGGCTTGCAGCGACACTTGAAGCAGCACAGCCGGCCTCTGGAAGAGGGAATCGGCTACATGGGCACTCCCGTGTTTCCAACCAATGTGCAGCGTAGCATCCACAGAATCAGAGGTGTTCTAGCCTAGGTTTTGCAGTGTTATGTTTAACCAAGAAAAAGGGAGCCAAATCACCCCCCACCCATCCCACCCCCTCCAGCTCTTCATTACAAAATGGAGTACACAACCTTTTGCCTTCAACTGATTTGGACAGCACAGGTTGTCATCATGCTCAAAAGCAACATTGGTCCTGCAGAAAAGGCTTATTGCACTGTTGCGTTCAGTGAAGAAGAGGAAAAGGGCAGAAATGAGCCCTCAGAAACCAACATACATCAGTGTCACAATACTGATGTTGCTAGTGGTACTGAAACACTGCCTGGAAGCTGGTAGGGAAGCCCACAGTTAAAGGCAACATGCCTGGCTCTGTTTGGGTTTGGATTTTTTTTCCCCTACTCTTTTTTTTTTTCCTCCCTCTTATAACTGTAAGCAGATGCAGATGATTATGAGCCTGGCTGTTTCGAGCTCTGGTAGTTTCAGACTGGAGAGCCCCCCCTGCACGACCTACCAGGCAGAAGGGTTTACGTGAGCCCAGGGACACAGTGCTTCCGCAGGAGCTCACAGGCTGGCTCACATTTGCTTGAGCAGTTGATGCAGGACTAAGCCCAGCAGATGAGTGCAACAGACAACTGTCACATCTTAAACCACCACAGCTAAACCTACCAGACTTTATGAGTCAGTCATTTACGTTAAAGGTCCAAATGCCAAAGGAGCTAATCACTCTTTTTAAAAGACCTCCCATGATATTCCAAATAAGTTACTTTCTTGCTCTCCTAGAACAATTTCTGCCTTTTTCAACAGGATACCGAGAGATTTACTTCATTAAAGCATCGAGATCATTTGAAGAATGGAAGAAAACAAACTGCTGTAAAAAGCTAGCACAATTTGCCAAACATTGTTTTTATTATCCCACTTAATAATGGGATAATGCACTTGAACAGCAGAGAATTTTGTAGTGGGTTATTCAGAGGGAATTGTTTTGTGCAGATCATTTCTGCATTAATATTAAAACCTTCTTGGCCTAGAGATACTTCAATGTAACGGTTATACGCATTTCTATTTCACGTCACGTAACGTCTGCTTATAATGCAAAGCTATGTCACTCAAATGGTGAGAAAATTAAGAAAGTCATTTTAAGAAGCGCTAAATTCTTTAGAAAACAACACTTCATTAATGCAATCACTAAAAAGTGAGCAATTGCAGTAATAGCACCTAAAATCTCGCCCTGTCCACATATGCGTAGATAGGTATACAGAGGGAGAGACACGCACACGCGCACCCCAATCTTGGAAAGGTTCCCAAGGAGCACTGATGAGGGTTTGGGATGGCTCCTTCCCGCCCCTGCTCAGAAGGAGCCACACTTGCAGCAGACCAGCCAGAGTCACAGTGCTAAATGGCAAATCTGCAAGGACTCAAGCCAGGCAGCTACCTGGAAAGAAAAAGGCTCCTTCATGGCGTATTTATAAATGCTAAATGGCCCGCGAAACCGCTGAGAGATTTCTCATGCTCAGATCCTCATTTTCTCTTGCGTGGCCATCCCGGGGACAGCTCTGGAAAACAAGGCAGCCATTTTCTCAGAAGCTGTTACACTCAGCAGACCAGATTGAAGTGCTTGATAAGCTGCTGCTCTCTTCTGCGCCTGCAGCGATCGGAGGGGGAAAACAACCCATCACCCACAAACAGGTACAACCACAGCCATCTCTGTACTTGCTGGTATGAGTCAGGGCGCAGCTGAGGCCAGGGGTGGGGAAGGATGGGGAGGCCTGGATGCAAACACATCGGTGTGCATGGCACGTGCCCACCCTACCCCAGCTGCTGATCCCACGCTTCATCCCCCCAAAACCTGATGGACCTGCCAAATAATGCTCCTTCCTCACGGTTCTGCTTTTCCAAAAATTAACTGCCACTCTTAGAAAATGCTTCGATTTTGCAGAACCTGTGGGTTTAAGACACTGCCTCGTGCATGCTGTGAAAAATGCCTCCAAACCTTGGCATCAGTACGGGAAGAAAATTATTTTAATGTGCAGTCAGCAGACACACAGACACACAGACACAGATATACATGCACCTGTATGCACACACGTACATGCTGTGATTTTTGTAAGCTGTAAGTAACCTCTCTCAAATAATTTGTTATGGGACCAGACTGTCAAAACCACTGAGCATCCCAACTCTTTACAGTGTGCAAATTTGGATGTTCAAAATTCCTAATCGCTTGATAATATAAAGGGCTGTCCCCACATGTAAAACAAGAAGCCATGACACCTCTACTTACAGTTGCTTCCATTTTCTATTATAATCACCACCTATACTTACTTACATTTACTTCTGTTTTCTATTATAATCCTCTTTGTCATTTTTGCAAACCTCCCTATTTTGCAGCAGTGGTTTGAAATCTGGCAGCAAGAAGCCCTGGGTGCAGGGAGATGCCTTTTCAGTCCCACGTGAAATGTGTTCAGACTCGGCTACGCTCAGAGCTGCTGGGGAAAAAAATTCCCACTTAGGTTTTGTCAGCAGAGACAGCTAAAAACCGGCTGCTCAAGTCCCCCACTATCCCGCACACGCTGCCTGTCCAGCCCGGGCTCTTCGTTTCAAGGCACGCAACACAAAGTCAGGCTCCGGCCTGGCCCCAGCAGCCCCAGTGTCGCTGGCCGAGCTGGAGCCGAGGGGAACCCAACCTTTGGGGGACACACAGCCCCATTTGGCCACCCCTGATGGCTTCCGCTCACCTGGCGTGGGCGTGCGGCACCGGGCCCCCTCTCCACCCAGAGGCTGCGCAAAGAGCAGGTGGCTCCTCAAGGCCGCCGAAGTCCCCACGCCTCAGGCTCAGTTTGACCCACAGAGGGTCCGGCAGACCCGCCTGGCTTGGCTCTGCTGGTGCAAGGCACATCTCATTCATTACTTCCAACTCGGACACCTCTCTCCAGTGGCTGGTCCGCAAGAGACAGCAGGTACCATCCCACTACCTAAGGCACTCATTCAGGTCAGCTTTAAGAGGTTTTGTCACGCAAACTCCCAAAACTAGGACTGCTGACACTGCGAAGTGTTTCTAGCTTTACACTCAGTAAGTTTCCATGTTCTACAGAAAACAGTAGAACAGCCAAGGAGATGACACAAACAAAAACGTTGCTAAGACTGTGTAGACCCTAAATATGAGAAAAGCGCATCTGAGCTGTCAAAACCTAAGGCATCTCCTCTCCCTTGCTTCCTCCAGCCAGATGCAGAATCCTGCTCCGACCTCTCCCTCCGTGCTGGCTCCCCAGGCTCCGGGCAGCTCCCACGTCGGCCAAGGGCAGCGGCTCAACCCAGGCAACACCAACAAGGGCGCTTCCTGCCCCAGTGCCCGTTCCAGCGCTTGCGCGCATGCACTGCACTACGCTACGCTTGCCCCTGCAACCTCTGCATTTGCACTTTCACGCACGCTTGCTAAGACCATTTTCAGTCCAAGATGGTACCCAGCCCCTTATTCCTAACGCTGCAAACTCCATAACTGCTTGGCAAGGTTACTGCACTACTTTACACCACGCTTTGCAACAGGGCTACTGTAAAGGGTGGCACTACACCAAAGGCGACTCTCGTTAGCTTTGCAGAACCCCCGGAGGACAGAAAGTCTGAATAAACACAAGTAGAGCACCCGTACTTCAGCCACGTGATACCCTCATCCGTCACCAAAACTAATGAAATATAGCCACATTCTACATGATTAGCTGGCAAAGAACACTTTTGTTCTGTGACCATTGATTTTTAACTGGGTAGTGAGTCTTGTTTTCCTGCCAAGTATACATGCACCACAGCATTTTTAAATATCTTTTATTTTAGAATGCAGGATAGTGTAAGTTTAAGAGTAGGAAGTCTCCTCACTCCACTAAAATTCAAAGTATGTAAAACCACAGCTCGATCAGTCATGCCACCTGTGCTAGAAATGCCATTCTTTTACTATTTTTTTTTGCCCCGGGACTATTACATCACGTGCAGGTGGTAACGTCTAAAAATACATCACAGAAGATATATGCAAAACCAGTCTACTCCTTTTCTTGATCAAAACAGAGAGCAGCAATGAACCCATGCTGATCTAGCTCGTACCTCTTGGCACTGGCTGTTTTCTCACTAGACCTGCAGCCCTGGTGCTGACACGCAGCTTGCAGAGGGGAAGCGCACAGTTCCTCACACCTGTTTCACACCGTCAAACCAGATGAAACGGCTTGATCTCTTCCAGGAAGGCAGGAGTTCAGCGGTGGAGCGAGGAGGCAGACAAGCACCATATGGCCAGAAGGGAGGGAAGACAAAAGCGAGGGCTGAACCACCTCTCTCGGCGGCAGTAAGAGTTACATTGGCTCAGCTGTGTCGTCTAATCAAGTATTCTAAATCAATTAAGACTGAAGCCAATTTGTACACATGAATCTTTGTATTTATAAATGATCCTCAATATTCCACAGTAATGTTCCGTACGGTTTAATTCCTGTAGTGCATGGACAGAAAACCAAGGACTGGCTCAGCTCATTAGCCGTGAAAACACGCAGTTTTATCAGGCAAGCTTTTGTCCAGCAATACAAAAAATGAGCAGTGAACGAATTCACCCCTTCCCGCCCTATAAAACAATGGTCCCCAACGCAGGAATGTCAGTCAATGTCAGTTAACAGTAAAAAATGCTCTGTCAGTTGTTTGGAACTGTCACCAGGTCTGAGCTCCAGCCTGCTGAGGTATTTCTATAACAACAACATGAGAGGGTTTATTGACATCAGTCATCTGATGATAAGACCGCCAGTGCTTGTAAACAATTCTCATGCATCTTCCCAGAATACCAAATTTCTCACAGGTTTTGAAGCAAACCGAAAGCCACCTTCTCTGCCTGGAGAGCATGTCCCCAGGTTTTTATTTGGGCGGTGATGCCCGAGCAGAGGAAGGGTGCCTGCAGACACCCACGGAGGTAATCCTCCCCGCCTGCCTGCCTCGCCCCTCTGCAGAAACAGCTGAACCTCTCGTCATTCGACGGCCCAGGACGGCAATTTATAGCCTGTTCTAGGCAGATCCGATCTGGCAACAGTTTGCTTTAAAAAGGTGCACAGCAAAGTAAAAGCATTTCAGCAGTGACTCAGCGCTGTGTATTAATAGCCAGCCTAAGCTTATTTAAGACCCTACTGTTGCCATGTGTCAGGGACAGGGGCTGGATCAGACTGTTGATCTGACTGGAAGCTCACCTTGCAAAAAAACCTTTTTTCAGCATTGTGCGGTGGCATGGTGGAAGCGGGAGCACGGGTGGAGGAGAAGGGGAGGGAGGGCAGGACAGGCTGCACTTGTGTCAGCTCAGGTCAGCTGCAAAGAGTTGGACTCTTGGGCCCACAGCAGGACGCGGAGGCTTAGAGGCTGCTGAAGTTGTGAAGAACTGGGCCCCACATAAGTCTTTCTACCGACCACACAAAAGGAATGGAACAGTGTTGACAAGAATCTTGTATACTCATTCTACACACACATAAATACCTGTGTGCAGAAATGAAGAGAATCAGCCCCGAGTATACGTTTTTGGTCAAACTGGAAAGCACAGGGTGGTGAGAAAGGAAAAGTCAGCATAATCTGATTAGCTGTGTAATTAAGACTAAACTGGGAGATCAATAAAGGAAACTATAAGGAGGGGTTTTTTTAGCACAGTATGCTGGAGACAAAATGGGAAATCTGGTGGAAATCTAATGGGATAAAGTAACAGATGGTAGGTAGACACCCAGGGGACATGGAATATATTTAAAGATGATACTGGCTAACATTATGATTAAGAGTGTATGCAATATCACAATGCACTGAGTTGAGCTAGAACGTAAATAGTAAAGCCCTAAGAACATTAATATTCTAGGTTAGACTTACATACTTATACAGAAACCTGCAAGACAAATAGGAGGAACACTTACCAAAAGGCTCTACATAAATACAAGTATCTGCTCTATTTATGGGAATGGCTCTTGACCCTGTCTTGAGAAACGCAGCAAACAACTGTCTATGAATACGACATAGCATACCACAAAGAGGCCAAGCAATTAAATTAATCATAAGATATAACAATAAATAATGGACTCAATGTACAGAAAACTTGAGTTTTGTTTCTGGAAACATCTTGAAGAGCAGAACAAGCTACCAGTGGAGCTGCGCACACCACCATCATCTGGGCGCCCTGAAGCCTACTGGCAGTACATCATTCTAGCAGGCCTGTAAGGACTCCGGGGGGAGGGGGGGGCGGAATCCATCAATCCCCATCCATTTTTTGGAACACAAATACATCAGTAACTTCCAGCAAGATCTTCCACATAACACACTGTTCTTCCAGTTGGTACACATGCAGGAGAACAGATTACAATCTGTAAGGTGAACACACAAGCAGGTCAACTCAAGGTGGCCTCTCATGCTCAGGCAACGCTTCCAGTTTTCTCTTGGGTACAATAAAGTTTTCTGTATCAGTCTCATGAAACTATGGTGGTCCTATGCCTTCCAAGTATTTGCCAGCAATTAAGTAATACCTATAAACAATATAGTCCAGCTGTAGAACTGCTTATGTCTCCATAAAATAAATAAACATTATATATATAAACTCCAGATATATACAGATAGATGGATACATACATACAACAGAGAGAGTGTTAAATGGAGCAGATGTAAACAAATGATATAAAAAGATATAAACCAATGCTGCATTATTATAAGGCAGTTATTTATGTAGATTTATTTTAAAATATGTCTGATTGCATTCATAGCACTGATGAAGAGAACAGTAGTGCACTAAACATCATTAAACACTTTAACTAAAATTCCTCCTTGATCACCCCTTCACAACCACTTTGATTCCACTTTGCCACCCAGGACAAGAATAACCACATGACCTGAAGGTCAGAAAATCCTTACTGCGTTACAAGAACAAACTAAATTTACAAAAGCAGAGCCCTCTCCCATGCACAATCCTGCTTTCAGCTCCCTCATCTCCAACTGGCACTAATTTAAATTAGGGGAGTGGTAGCCTTAGCACTTCAGCTGATATCAATTACCATTATATCATGCAAAGCACTCCCTGAAGTAATCGGGAACCAAGCTGCTTATGGAAATAGTGTAAAAACCACACCAGAAATGAAACAGAAGCCAGCACACAGCAGAGACAAAACCAGTCCCTCTGTAAGAAAAAGAGATTTAAATGGGCAGCTGCATTCTGCATCAGCAGAATTACAACCATTTCTGTGAATGGTTTTAAGGTGCACAGAGAGGTCACTGTCTTCCACAGATTGGGTTACTGCAAAGCCAATGGATAATAACTATAGCAAGGAAGCAACTGGCTACTAGACTGCCTTAAAACAGCTGAGTAGAAACAGAATAAGCCAGAAGGATGCTGACTCCCACACTGCTTCAGAGCAGGCATCGTCCTCTAATTTACTCACAGCTAGCTCATGAAAACTTTGCGGTGTTTTTGCAACCACAAAATCCAGTAAACCAAGCCCCAAACACAGATTTTTTAATTTTTTTTTAATTCTAGTCCAGGAAAATGGCGAGAGGTAATGAGCTTGGGCCCAGTTAAATGTGATGTAAGGAACCAAGAAGAAACACACACTTAGGAAGCCTAAGTTTAAAAAGCCATCTTGCATTGTTGTGCTTGTGTCTGTTCTTGGTATCCCACCCATATGGCTTTTGCCCAGGTGCAAAGTATTTTAATGATGCTTAAACTAGTACTGGTCATATAGGTCAAGCTTGCTCAGCTGAGGAGCCAGCTAAAGTCATTCAGGGCCCACCTTAGGCATAGTGAAAGGGCAGATATAGACAGGCTTCCTGGCACCCTTCCATCCTACAATTTCCTACTGCTATTACAATGATGATTCAAATCTAATTTTAACAAGCAAGCAAGCTTTCTGCTGTCAGCAACCATTGTTCCAAGAGAGAGGGAAAATACTTTAAACACATTTTTGTGTCTTTCAACATCTGCATTTTTGTATTGCTTTTGTTCCTGGAGAGGGGCACAGAAAAGGAAAATCAGGGAAGCACTTCCCAAGGCAGGGAGCTAAGATATCAGTGCTGTCATTTACCATATCCTAAACAAGCCTAATTTTTCCAAACAATACATGGGTAGAAGGGTATTATTAATTTAAGAACTAATGCTTTGAAAGTCTAAAATCACATTCCCCTAAGATCAACAATTATAATTATTTTATCATCATAAAAATAATGGGGTTTGTTTCAAAAATACAAAAACATTTTCCACATCCTTTGGTAAAACTGAGTCCTACATAGCCATGATATTTATTTTTTAAAATAACTTACTATATGCATCTCTTTACAGCTATGTTTGTGTGTAGATGAAAACTTCACCACCAGTTTAGAAAGAATCTAAAAATTTCCTTGATTGTATACCATTTCATAATGGATCACTCACCATGTTTCTAAGTGTTGGCATAAGAGATCAGAAAGAGCAAAAGGATTCGAATATTATTTTACACCTATTTTCAGATGGCTTTCAAAAGCAAAGTCAACACATAATAATGAAGAGCTGAGTTCATTAGTTGTACAACAAAAGAAGTCATCCCACATAATGTGCATTGGTAGTGAAAAGTTGCAAGAGGTAAAATATTCACTGAAGGTAATTAGTTCTGAAGATTATTGTAGAAGAAGGACAAAAACATGGTTCCAATAACCAAGGACAAGACAACAACAAGCACAGAAAAGTCTTCCTGACAAGGAAGAAACAGCCCAGTTCGCTAACTTGATTGTGCTGTAGTGCAAAACTATGTGGCACATCCTGCTCTTTATATCATATGATTTTAATAACTTAAAACAGAAGATTAAAGCCATCTGCCGGCCTCCTAAACAAAACAAATGCTATACTGTGGTGCTGAAATATGTAAGATGCTTCCATTACCTAGAATTCATATCACAGAAGGTTATTTATACATTGTAATGGGAAATATTTAATAGCATTTAACACTCTAACAGGTACAGAAAATATTACCTGTGTAACACATTGCCTTTTTTTTTTACAGCCTGTGTAAAACACACTGCTATGCTGTTGAGTGAATGCAGTAGTCAAAACACGAGGGACCAAGCGTCTCAGTCCTCTTAAGACAGACATGACGGAACCTGCGCAAGGTATTTAATTTGAACTCTTCGTTCAAGTCAGTGGCACTTGCATTCATTCACATTCAGCAAGTTATTAATCTGAAAAACCTAAGATTCTTTCATTTCTTCTTTTCTCCGAAACTCCATTTGCTCTTCTACAGAATTACCGCCATAAATAAAATGTTGCATTTAGACTGGCTGTGATACTGCCAGCCAATTTCACTAGAAATACAGGTCAAGGGGAAAATTATTAAAAACAAAATAACATTTTGTTCCAAATTCTCTATATAAAACATCAGTGCCAAGCATTCAAGTAAACGCTGAACATCAGTCAATCCTTACCGGGCTCCTAAGTGGGCTGTATGTTTTATCCACCATTAACAGAAGCACTGGGCAGAAGTCATCACAGAGGTAACTTCTGGAGCAGGAAAAATTACTGAACTATTTCTTCAGTTTCTTGCACAGTAACTACTGTGCTGCAACTGTCCTCCAAAACCATATGACTATAATGTCAGCTAAATAGTCTGCATGTATGAAACCCCTAACCTTAACAGAAGGCCTTCATAAGCATGGAGACAAAAAGAGACCAGTACATTATCTAACTGGGTTTCCTCAATAACACAAGTTTTGAAACTCAAACATGCAATTCTTGCACTACACGTAACTTTGAAGCATTGACAGATCTGTATCTTAGAAATTCATCTGAACCAGATGTAAAAAAATCACATAACAGAAAATTCCTTATCTCCATTTCTATCATTTTCCAGTTTTTAAATAGCTATGAATATCGGGAGAATAACAAAACCTGTTTCCTGTTTGAATTCTTCTACCTATAGCTTATTTCCAGTGCATCTTTTTATTTCTGTAACTTCCAAACAAAAGAGTCTTCTCATATAACAAATCTTCGCACACTTATTACCAGATCATGACCAACCCACAATTTCAGTCTCTATTTGACAAAACTGATTGGATTTTATCAGTTTCCTACCAGAAAGCTGAGCTCCTCCAGAACTCCCACACTCTCCGCAATCCGTCCAAACACTTTTGAGCTTCAGATATGAGTACCACTCCTCCACACTGCACCTCTGCTGCACCTCCATGCTAGTTAATTAAGTACCATCCATTCCATGCAGATAGTAAACACACTTTTTCTGTGCTAGTCTTTCAATCCTACATCAAAATCTCCTATCACTGAATGGTAGACTTATGTGCAAGCTGTACAGTATGGCCGCAGCGCACCTCGAGATACACAAATGACAGCTTCTGAAGGAGCTTTAGATATTATGGGCTTGCACAGATCAAAACAAAAAGACATTACTTTGCCATTCCTCATCACCATCTTTACAATTGAGAAGTGCAACATGAAATAACGAACTGAAGAGCACAATAAGAAAACTTAACATCTAAAATCACATGGAGATCTGGAGCAGGGAAACAGGAGAAAAATGCTAGGATTGAATTCAGAACAAGGATGTTCAGAAACTGCTCAGCGTAGCTTTTTCCAGTGATTACAACTGGAGCCAGTGATTGCTGGATTTGCTTACAAATTCAGCCAGTGTTTCAGGGACAGGACATCAGACAGGCTTCTGCAAAAGCAGGCAAATATTTAAACATGTGTTATCGTCATACAGTATTAGCAGAGACACAGCCCTGCACATCTGGCTTCAAAGCACAGGAGATACAGATATCAGCATCCACTGCTTTCCTCATCACAGAGGTGCATACAAAGCACTGGGAGATTTTGGACTGATGCATGACATGGACTGGACACATTAGAAGTTGCAGAGACTTGGGATTAAATGCAATGAAAAAGAAACATAAAAATATAAATGGAAAGTAACAAAGAGGTATTACTCGTGAAGATGCAAGATATAATAAGTTTGGTACAACAACAACAAAAAGTCATCAGGAAGGAAGGGAAGGAATAGAGAAAGTGCACTGAGCCATAAATGCAGTAGAGGATATTATGGGCAGGCAAGCTACACAGTAGAATTTAAAAAAAGAAAAGCATCAGAAATCATGCTAACAGACAAAACATGTAACTTCTACAAATTTAGGAGGACCTGGACTCCTCAATCTCTTGTTTAAATAAAGGGGGATGGGGGTATCTCTAAACAAAACAAAAACTTGAAGAACTGACTTCTGAGTAAAGACTGAGAGGTAAATTTGTACAGGTGAAAAACGGCAAAGTGGTGCAAAGAGAAAGTGAGGTAATAGTTTACAAATAGCTAAAGGAGGAACATGCATAGCAGAAAAAGGAAGACATTTTCTATCGGATATGGAAACTCAGGAAGGAATAAATGGAAGAATATTTTTTTTTTAAAGGAAAATACTGAGTTACTAGCAGGAAAGGCTTTCTTGGAGGGGAAGGCTTTTTTGATCTGTGAAAAAACTGCCAGAAGGAACACTGCAAAGTCACTGCTGGACAAAATCGCAGAAAACGCACCGATGGGAACAATCCTGCATCAGCAAGGAGGAACACCTCGGATGATGTAAAAGACCACTTCCCAGTCTGCCTATCTGTACACTGTGCGTACTGTAACTAAGACATATTATCTGAAAATTTGTGCTTCCGTTTTAATACAACACTAATGTACTTCATTACTGATTTTAACAGGCTTTAATAGGAGGAAGCATATATATTCAATTATTTTATTACATGCTTTGAATATAAATGGTGAGCATCTGCACTCTAGTTTACCCCTTCCGTCCTCGCCCTCTCATAAAAAAAGCACCAGCACATTTTAGAATTCAGAGCGGCCCTTCCCAGCCCAGCCGCCTTCTTGGCTGGTTTGCTGGGATCTATATATCCAATCTAATTATTTTGATTCCCATTTCCAACCCTATCAGTGGTGCAGTGGTGCAAGAAATCAAAATGCCAGTCTCCTGAATGTGTTAGAACCTAAAAGCTAACAGCTACTCATTTGCAGAGGCATCACTGTGTGGCCCAAAGCCCCTGTCATCGTGCAATTTATGTTCAGCGTTCTGGATGTGACTCAAGAGGGGTTTCCCAGTGTACTAATACTGAGCACTTCATATAACATTTCAGACAGGCTACAGCTTGTTGCATCATCTTCTTCTGCCACAGCATAACTAACACAACCCAGCAATGCTTCAGTTTAGATTTTGTTTCTTTTTAAAGTCTTCCTTAAGTCCTTCTTTCTTTTCCCTTTGTTTTCTTAAAAGGGACAAAACAGGATCATCCCAGTTTATCTTCCCTGAAGTGATGAGAAGAGAGAGTCAGCAATACTCCTGCCAAACCACCTACTATCCTCTCAAGTCAGGGGGATCATATGTTGCTCACTAGCTGAATTCCCTTGGGGGCCTTTTCCCTGACAATATGCTTTCCCCCTCTTGAATTACAGTCTTACTTAGATTACTAATGCCTCAGCGCCACCAAAAATATTCCCATTCATTTCCACAGCTTTTACAAATATGATAACGTGATTTGTGTTTAAATATAAGCGTCACCGTTTTACTTTTTATTATGAATATCATATGTTTGGCAAGCTGTCTGACCTTCCTTATGATGATGAATGCCGCAGCAAACAATTTGCTGTATCTTTAAAGAAATGGCCAATTCAATTACATTATGCCAGAAGCTTTCAAATCCCTCTCTGCCAAACGTCTTTGCTATATCCTGCCACAGACAGCCCATTTGTATTCCAGCACAGTAGGACACTTGTTTTATTGAAGCATACAGTTCTAGTTAGGTACTATCAACAGAGCACTATTTCAGTTCTCCAGCTCTGTGCTCCTTCCCACCCCCTCCAGCCTCAGTTATTAGGATTTTCAGTTTTACTGACCAAACGTGTATGCATTACTAATTACATGCATGAAATCTAGTAGCTATCGACTGCTACAACAAAATACATTAGTGACCAACTACAGGAGTTCTTGGCAGCAATGGTTATCATTTTAGTAGATTTAATCACTGCACTTAAAGTGAAGCTTGAGATTCCCTTTGAGATTACACCACTAATTGCTTCTGTTTTGCCAGTCACTGCATGAGCTGGTTTGCAAAAAAAGGATCATTAAAGATGCTTTCTAAATATCGAAGAGCAGCAAACAGATGAAGCCACCTGTAATGAGTCCCTCCATCCGAAATAAAACCACAGCACCAATTCATTCATACCACAATGCTGATCTCTGGCATGTATCCCCCTGGTCATCCCCTTTCCTTCTCATTTCTCGTTGTTTGGGCAGACAACAGCAATACAGCTACACTGCTGTTCACATGAATTGTGTGACACACTATCATGTTTTTATCAAGATAGTGAATATAACACTTCAAAAAAAAATTTTCCCTCTTCTTCTGTGTTTGCAGAGAGGATACTACTTGTTATTCTTATTATGACAGAATGTTTGAATGGTTTTAGACCTTTAAGGAGAAAAAAAAAACAAATGAAACACAACCTAGGCAAGGCACATGGTTTATTACATGCACAATACCATCATAATAGACTTCCACTCTCCAGGAATCCCTACAAACAAACACTCCCCCTCCAAAGGAATTTGTAATACAACATATTGTTCTTTAAAAGCCCACATCTACCTCCAGATCCCCACTAGTGATGAATTATCTGGTTTACAGCCTCATAAAGCAGAAGTGTCTATATATTTTAATGCTGAGGCCAACCACAGGACTTCGGTACCTTTCAAATTTAGTAATATACAACTTTCCAAACACCAATGAAAGGCTGTGACACTTGGCTTCAGGCAAAACAAGGCAATATAATTTCATCAACATTTTCGTTCTAATCAAAATAAGTTGTCTTTCAAATACAGGAAGTGTGGGGGAGGGTTGCTACTACAGTTCTGTTAGCTGCCTGAGAACAAGTTGTTTTAATAAATAAAATTGTTTAAATAAATTTGTTTGGATCCTTTTTACTAAAATTTCAGCTACTGGAGGTTTCCATTACTCAAACACCACTTTCTGAACAACAAAAAAAACCTCTCAAAAGTATAAAACACTCAAAACTCCTCAACCAAAAATTTCTCATAAGATTAAAAAACCTTCTAGAAATGTCTCATCAAACATCAGCTTTTTCAGGATTTCAGCAGATGCTAAGTTGATAGAGTTCTAATTAGAAACTTAATTGATCTCTGTGAGAGAGATACTGTAGAGAAAGAGTTTTAAATCCCCAGAGACTTCTAGACTATAAACATCAGAGCATATGATATCTTTAAAAACTGTCAGAAACTATACACTATGATTTACAAAAACAGTAACAATCTCCTGGAAATTAACTGGTAAAACAGGTTGAAGAGCTTCATCTTACAGTATCAACAGGCTGTACCAACAGTACCAGTTAGCTTTACTTCAGCCTCCATACACGGTACAGACTATTACCTGCCGACCCCTGAAAAAGAACACAGTGCAATGCACAGAGGGTTGCGTCACAGATGCGTTTTATCTTGCTTCAAACCCAGATGTAGATCTGCACAAACCTGTCGCTCTTTCCAGAACACCAGGCACCAGAACTGCAACACGCAGGGTGCTCTCAGAAACAAGGCCAGTTCATTTCCATGCTTAACTGAGAAACTCTTGCCCCAGGGCACTCAATTTCAAGTCTGAATGAGCAAATCTGTAGGTGATGCAGTAACTACAATAACTGGCAAATAATAAACTGGAAAAACACCTAAACTAGAGTAGAAGTCAATCCTATATTCATAAAGGATTAGACTACACAATTTAATTGGATTATCCCCATGTCTTATTTCAAGAGTTCTTGACTTCTGCCTTCCTCAAACGACAATTAAGGACAATTTTCAAGTAAAAAGTAACATAATGCTGACACGGCATCTCTGTCAAGGCAGAAGTCACTACACCTGCAAATCCTCAAGCCTGGCAGAATGACCACCTTTCTTTTGTCTGGGCAAGCTCCTGGCTCAGGTACACAAGCACAAAATTTAAACTATAATGCCAAAAAGACAGCAATTGCAACTGGAATTTCTAGTGGTGCCTTCCAAACAAGGAAACGGGAACAAGGCAGGAGAATAAAATACTCTCAAAATGAATAGCTGAGCTTATGTAGCACCCAAAACACAAAAGGTCAGGAAATACCTGTCTTTCATCACTGTCAAAAGCAATAGACTAAAATATGCAGAGCAGGACTAATAACACAGGAAATAAATGAAAACATTTGCTGTGTGTTAGTATAGAAGTTAAAAGAAACTAGGCGAAAACCTCTCTCAAAGGTCCCTGCTGGATTTAAAACAGAGCCGTTGAGCCAATTTTGACTTCAAAACATGCCATTATCATTTAAGAATACGGAACTTCTCTCCTTTAATAAATCTTACACCTGTTCGCTAGTCCACAGACCTAATTCCTAAAACTATGCACAGTGACCACAAGTATGAAAATGCATTATACTTGCAGGAGCCAGAACTTCAATGAGAACTACAAATGGCACAGGAAAGCAACCGGTTACTACTTATAATACAGTCTGCGGCATTATTTGTGATTCACTACCTAACTTAAAAATCAAAGAATGATAATAGTAAATGCTGTCACGATGAATTTCTGCACGAATTAAAAGTCTTATGTGTGTATAGCTCATAAAGCCTGGCATATTTTTAAGTTACATATTTAATTCTCTTTAAAATCAAAAGCAATGAGTGACATTTTTGTCTACTACTCTGCTGCAAAAAGATAAACACAATAAATGAAATACACTTTCTCATGCAGTGACGTGACAGATACCAATTTATAAATTCATGCATTCTGTACAAGAACATGATTAAACCACATCAAAGATTTGGAATAAAATGCACCAATAAAAAATTTCAACCAGATTAAATCAAGAGACTCTCAGCTGATAAGTAGAGTTTGTGAAGTTTAATGTAGATACCAGTAAGGATATTCAACTCACTGAAGCCTTTCAAAGCTAAACATAATTCTTTTAACATCATAAATGCCAGCAGGAAGAAAGTCTCCAGCTCTGGCAATTGTTTCAGAAAACTTAATTTACTTGCCCTTTATTACAAATATGTTACCAGTAAAAAGAAGTTTTGTGCTATACTATACTTATCTGCTCATTAATATTATGTGTATTTCATATACAAATATACACAAATAAGTAAATGCATTAAATAACACAACAAAGTACCTTCTTGATATGTAAAATACTTTACTGTAACCAGAATAATGCTTGGATTGCAAGGAAAGGAAGCTAGGTGGATAACTGAAAAATACTCTTCCTGTCTTTCCAGAAACCTGCGTAGACTGGGTTTGGGACTGCTGGGGATTTTCAGAGGCCTAGGAATGTCTGCCACATGCCCCGTCAAAGCTGATGAAGAGAATTATCCTATTTTACAAGCAGCTAATCCAACCATACTAATGGAAGCAAACCCAACCGAGATAATAGCTTTTGTCTCAAACAACCTGAAATGAGCATTCACCTTTTCCAAGACAACCATATTAGGCTATCACGAGGTTGTCTTCTCTGCCTTCATGCTCTGATGACCTCCTACTTAGCCCGGCCTCTTCCCAGGACTTCAGTCCTGCTGAATCTCAGTGCCTCATTATTATCACACATCCGCGAGATCAAGTTTAAGAAACAAAGAGGTTGCGCAACCTCAGAATTTAGTCTCAAGATAAATAACTGAAAAGGCAGAACACCAAAGTACCAAGAAATCCTGCATACATCCTACATTTAATTTTATGGAGGCTTTAAGGGTAGCAATAAAAAGCAAAACTACTGGAAAGCACTGAAGGCTTTATACAACACTCCCCTTCAGGCAGCTGTAGTTTTTCTAGTCTTTTTCAATGCAAAAGCCAAGGTATTGTCTCAAGTTTCGGACTGCAATTACGCAAGGAGATGCTAAAAAATGTTCAACAGTTTTAGCATTTCGTAAAGCTCATTTCCAGTGAAGCATTCACTTACTCAGGTGCAAGAACAGTCAAGCTCCCCAGTTGCCCACAGATTTTCCCTTCAGGCCAGTTTTATCCTTAGGTACCTGTGTACAATAAAAAACAAATCAATTCACATAACTCCTCTTAAGTTCATCTTTTCGTTGTATCAACTCTTCTTGCCCCAAATTGCCAGCAATTTAAAAATCCGGATGTTCACCTTTTCTAACAGGATTATTTCCAAAGAACTTGCTTAACCGGAAGCAAACTCAAAAGCTTTTATTCCCTGCAAAAAGTCAGGGTTTTATTTGACCAGTTCTATATATTTTATTTTTTTTTTTTAGACTCAGCACAACCTTAATCGAAAGAGTTTTCTGTGAGAAACCTCATGTAAATTCAATCTAGTACAAGGTGGGACTGCATGATTCAAGTCTATTTCACCACTTGTTTTTAGGAGGACAAACAGACAGCACCACAGTTAAGGCTTTGTTGGCCACAGATTTAAGCTACCTTAAAACTTTACACGTGACAAGAAAATCCTACATATTCAGTTACCACTTTGAAAAGTGAAAGGTGGTTTGTGTACAGGTGCATTGTCACTTACGTTAAGGAGGAGCTCAAAAAATAAACTTATTCTGCTACTCCCTGGCGCTAGTATGAATTAAAGAAACATTTTCAAAATATGCTGTTCAGCCATATGGAATAAATTTTTGCAGACATACGGAGCTCAAATTAAGTAAGTGTGGCTTTGCCGACACAAAAGTCCACCTGCACATATTCAAATTTTCCAGAACTAGACCACCTAATTTAGTGCAGCCCATCTAACAATAACAGAGTAGAAAAGCAATGCATTTGATATGGCACAACTGAAACTAGTCTCTTTAAATAGTAATTGCAGCTTTACTTCTGACCATGGTCAGAATACAACCAGATTAGAAAGAAAACTAACATGGAATTATTTCCCCTAAAATACATCAGATTAAAAGAAAATTTTTTTTCATATTCTCCATCACACAAGCAAATGCATAATTGCAAAAGTAAGCAAGGAACAGTTTTGAAAAGATTTCACCAGAAGTCAATGGAAATTAAAAAACTGACCGTAATTGTGCTTCCTAGTTTTTAAGTTTTCTTTTCACATTGTACATCCATGATAAATATATGGAAAGTGTGCATTGAAAATAAACAACCAAAACTGAAGAAGCTATATATACAGGCTAACATCATCACAACCCTAAAACCTTAAAATAAGAAAGGAGTCCAAAGAGAAGTAAACTAACAAATTTTTCAGGTAAGCACTTCAGAAGCCTCAGTTTTTATTTTTTGTTGATTGGGCTCCCTTGTTCATATCTAGTTTGTCTGGATTTTTATTAGGTGATGACATGCGTTGTTTTTCCACAGGACCCTGACCTCATTCAGTGAATACAGTAGCTAGAAAACTGAAAATCTACACATTAACTGAATGACGTATGTTCACAGCACAGAAAACACAATTCACTGCAGTCCCCTGAAAGGTATGTCGTATGATCCCCATAGACTGTGAACTTAAAGCATGACATTTTTGAATTAGGAGCACTACAAACTTCAGTGTTTAACCAGAGATTCCTCAAGTATTTATCAGAGTACCTAGCCTTACACAATACTGTAATTTTCTGGGGAAGCTGTATTCATCTGCCTTAACTAGGTGACACATCTTTCCTTTCCTGTAGCGCATTGCCCCATTCACTACCTGTCTTAAAAGTTTCTACAACAAATGAAAGCAAGTTTTCAAAGACCTGTCTCCTTTGGTGCATAGCCTTGTACACTCTGGTCCAGCAGAAAAGACCATGCAATTCTGAGATCACAGATTTTAGAACTATATCATAATGCACATGTCCAAGGGAGCTCAGTCAACATGTTCTAGACCTACTTTAATTTTTCACCTTCCCAGCTCTGCAGTACTTGCTTGTAACTCTAACAACACACTTCATAACAGCTTTCTAAGCTTGGTTTAATTTCCAGCTCTTCTAAAGACAGTAACATTAAAAAGGAGCAGCTCCATCTTGTTCAATACAGGTACACAGAGCCTCCCTCAAAACTTGGCCACCTCTCCTTCTCATCCAAGCTGTACCATTGCCAATCCTGGGGACATGTGCCACCACCTCCATCACATTCCTCCTCCTCAGGTTCAGTCTCCTATTTCTGATCTCAGTCCTGCCTCCTTAGAGTAACTGCTTCGGACCAATCAACTTCATTGCACTATACAGTGCTCTGCCCCTGCAACCTGAACCTCATTTCCCCTTAGCTTCCAGCTGTCACATACCAGCTTTCCTCTTAATCTCAGCATTGTCTCCCAGTTTTCTGTCCCCCTCACAGGTCTACTAGCTCTTCCACACCGCTTTTCACCTTCCAATGGTTTTCCCACTGCTTTACTCTCCCACTCAGCCTCCTCCGTTTGCCTCTTGCTCTAGCGATTTTCAGATTTATTCTCAACAACCAACTCCCTATCTTTCCCGTATTTCCTTTCCTGGTTCCTACAGTGTCTCTGTGATTAGCGTGCCATAGCCACGGCTGCTACACTGTGTGCTGAACTCGTTTCCAATAACAGGCGTTAAAGAGATCTGTACAGAGGCTAATGAGCAGCAACACTGAATTTCAGGATCCCAGGACTTGGGCAGAAGACAAGCCAAACCAGCACTGTTGTCTGTGCAGAAGTAGAATTTTAAGCACTTAAATCCCTTGCTACTGAAAAACATAGACACCTATATACTTTGATGTCAAGGCACCTGTACGAAGGCTTTGTGGACTGTATGTATTTCAGTCTTGATGCTAGATTAACACCATCTACTCTCAATTAAAAAAAAAATCATTCTACAAAGAACCCAAATAAAGTTAGATAGAGTCTAAATCCCAATCTACATTCATTCTACATTTCAGATAACAGAGAGAGTTACTAGTACTTCTTTAAGTCATTCTTTCTGAAGACAAATCAGCCCTTATTAAGTACTGGGGGGAGGAGAGAGGAATGGTTTTTAATTAAGAACAGGGTTTTCTTGGCACTGGTTACCAAGGATAATGTGCTTATCTTTATTCCACTGGAAGAAAGTAGGTGATAGCATACCTTCATCTATTTTTTGCCAGAAAGTATGAACCAACCAAAGCAATCTTCCTGTCCTCTTTCAAACAGCCCCGGCTTTATTTTTTTTTGGGGGGTGGGGGGGTTGCTTACGGGGTTAAGGCTGAATTTAAGATGACTTTATATAGTTAGCAGGGGCTAATTCCCCCAGGGTGTAAAAAACCAAAGCAAATTAAAAGACATTAGATTTATTGTATAAGTCCTATTTTTAGAATAGTTTCAATATTTGGCTTGGTAACAACAGAGTTTGTATCAACAGAGTATGAACTAAAGCAATACAAACAGAAGTCAGAATTACATAATAAATTCAAATACAATGAGAATATAATTAAAAACATTCTTCCCACCTTTGAATACACAAAAATAGTTCTTTGGATTACCTCATGACATCACCCTTATTTGTAACAGGCATCTATTGAAAAGAGGCAACACAAACCTTAGCACAGATTAGTTGATCTCAGCTTCTTGGTATCATTGAAAACTAACAGCTGGCCGTAGGATTGTTCCTAACATGGATTTACATATCAGTATCCTGAACTTGTCAGCTCTCCCACTAATCTGCCCTTCTACCTAATTTTTTATTTTCCCATATTTTATCCATTCTCCTACCTCACACAACTCCTCCTCCTCCATTCATCTCCCTGCGTTTGTTCCTTGCTCTTCCCCATAATTTTCTCACTGAAATGCAACTCAAGTTTCAAATAACGAAGAACGTAGTTGCCTTTCTGCACAACATAATCACTACTTCAGGAGCACAACCCACATGCTGCAAATGGTGCAGGAGCTTTCCCTGACCTTTAATACAATTCATGACTGGTGTATCAGAGAGGCGAATGTAAAAGAAAATACTAAATTGGCGTAAGTGAAAACTTTAGATTAATCTCTCACACTACTTTTGCAGTTAGCTTTCTAAGATTTCTAATTTTGTTTGGTGTAACCTGTATGTTGATTGCCCAGAAGGTAGGAGTTCTGGAAAAACAAAAATCTAGAAGGGTCACAGTGGATTTAAAGCTGGATCAGTTGTCAATTGTTATCCTCAGCTTATTCTCAGTATTATTCCCTCTTCTTCCAGCCCCACCTCATTCAAACGCAGTGTCACATTTTCATGGCACACTTAACAAGCCATTTTGCTTCATGTGCTGGTGAACTTCTCTGTGCTTAAGCCTTGTGATTCTTTCCCAAGGATAGCATTTGCATTATTTCTAAATAGTGCAAAAAGTCGCATAGCTTTTCTTCATTTTTTAATTCTGAGCCATTATACTTCCCCTTCTCATGATGATAAAACAGTAGTCAATCACATCACAGCTTTTCTCTAACGGAGCCACAGATTCAGGCTCCTCTTCCATCAAATGCAACTCCATCCCTTCAAAGTGACAACAGCGGTCTCAGTTCTCTCGTCTACCTTTGTGCTCTCCTGCCGTCCAAAATCCTACTCCTCCCAAACAACTGCTGGAGTCTGTTCCTCAATCCCTAACGTGACACACGCTGAAATGCTGAGGAGGCTGCCCAGTGTGTGCCTGGGTCTGCAAGCACATGTGAGAGAGCAGGAGCAAGCACTCATTCGGGAGAGGAAGGGAGGCAGCCTTTCTTCAGGGTGAAATTTTCATATGTAGCCCGGGAGGTTAAGCTCTAGGATTCTCACAGCCTGTAATAAAACCTGTCCAACTGAATCTCCTTCTCGATTTAAAAAATCTCAGCCTCCACTGAAATGATGTAGATTCAGTGAAGAAAGCAGATATCCCTCCTACGCTGCTACTGTGTTACTTACTGACTGGCCATTTAGTGATAGCATACTTTACTTCATGAGTACAGATGAGAGATTCAGTGCTAGAAAACGTCTGCTAAAGAGGAATTTCTATTATACTTTGATTCTTCCAACACTGAAACTAAAAAGAAAATGTAACTCTCTGATTTATCCAAAATAAAGACAGCAGACTGAAGTTATTTTTTATATTTAAATAACAAATGATGGAAAATATTTATGTACACTACAAGGCAGCCTTTCAACAAACGTTTTCTGTGTCCAATATATAAAAATTAAGTCTAAATGCAGGATCATCACTGAATGTACTATTTACAAATAAATCAATCACTCATTCCTCTGTTAAGCCACACTGCGTTAAGTAAACTTTAATGCTGAATGTGGTATCTAATTATGTTTATTTGACCCCAAATCCAACACAGAAATAAAAGTGTTCAAAATACTTGGATCTTGCTGATAAGTACTCAACATTGGAAGGTACGTGTCAGGATAATCTAAGATGGTATTTATCCTTGCTTCTTCTGAAGAGATCTCAAAACAGTCCCACGAATAAATTTAATGTTGTACTATCTCTTGTTCTTCAGTTTCATATACTGCCTGCTACTGTTGAAGGTAGAACGAGATTCAGTGATCCTGGCTCCCACCCCCAGTACAGCCTGACCCTGCAAATCCACCACTATCACATCCCAAGCAGGAAACAGGACTGTCGACAAATCATGCCCTTGGAACTAGGCTTCAAAACCCAAATAATCCAACCTCAACTTATACAGAAGCCAATTCTCACTGGTCATCCCAGACATTTCTCAAAAGTTCGCACCCTGAGCCTCTCCTATTCATCAGCATACTCACATTTGTTTGCTGGTTAGGATAACGACAACAAATATCTGTAACTATTAGTGTAGATTGATGGTGAATTTCTCAAAAAAAAAAAAAACCAACCTCACACTGGTAAACTGACCAAAAAGCCATAAAACTAATTTCAGTATTTGCCTCCATTCACTTTTGGGAACCCTTCTCCTCTGTTTGTTTTCTCTTCCTGCTCACAAGCTCCTGGCATCCGTAGTACCCAATGTGTTTACATTCCAGTTTCCATCACCAGTGACATGAAAAAGACACTTCATTCACCCATACATACCTCCTTGCCAGAAAGGTCAAGACAATCATTTTCCCCCACAAATTACCCATACGAAGCCAGAAATCACCCCATGCGTACTTCATCACATTAAAAAGTGCCTGTGTCTCCCCAAAGTCCCCAAGACTGAAGGAAAATAATGATTCTTACCATCTAATGGTTTCCCAGCATAGAAAATTTACCAATATAATGGTGACAGAATCACACACTGCACGAATTTAAATCTTCCATGAAGCGGTCTGGGTTTGGTGTTTTTTTGTAATAAACAGGTTTTTCGCCTAACAGCCTTCATCCAAAAGAAGCCCAGCTCACCTTGAAACATCTTTCTCACTAGCATAAGAAAATTATAGCATGATTGCTACAGCAATTATAGTCTGGCTGATGCTAGTTAAATTGCTTATACAGTCTGGTCCTAGAACTTCTCAGCAAACAAGTGATCTGGGTTTATACTTTGTACAGCCTAAAACCAACACAGTTAACATTTCTTTGATCCTTGAGCTTCACACTTCAGAGCGCTGCGGGAGAGGGGAAGTGCTGGAGGCCTTATAGTTTCAGGAACCGTTAATTATAGGAACTCGTCATGAAGGGCATTGCTAGAAGTTCGCTTCAGACCATCTGAAAGTACTAGAGATAATCCGATGGTTTAAATATAAACAGCACAGTTGCTGGCACGCAGTTGTCCATGAGAGACAAGGTCTCAGTGCATTTTTTTTTTTCCCCCAGACTGACAATCCACAGTGTTGAACAGGAAAGAAAACTACCACAGTATAAGCCCCTTCCATTAAAATGCATTCTTTAGCATATTATTTGTGTTTGATCTCAAAGTAAATTACAAATCACTTCCATTGTTTTAACTGTCTACTATACTATAATTATTATGGCTAAAATTGTCAAAAGATTGGCTATTAAATTTAGTCAGCAAACTTACACGTACATCTTCTGAACTCATTTTTTAAACAGAATTCATCCTAAATGGTAGTTACAGTCTTTCTATAGGAAAAAACAAAAGTGACATTCAGCTGGCCCCAACTGTAAAATTAATGAACTATTCAAGATTATTTGTCTCCTTTTCAAATTATACAGCAAGTTATTGGTAGAAGCAGGAAGACTATCTTACTTGACTAGTTCACTTTCTTAAGAGTTCTCCACTGCCTAACAATGCATTTTATAAATACTTAGGTTTACATTATGGCGGTTCCCTATAAGAATCAATTTTTTTTTTTTTTATGACAATAGTCACCTAAAGCATAGAGTCCTTTTCACAGTCAGCTGAATGTTTGGTAGCACAATATGGCCTAATCCTAAAAAACACAGTAAGCCAGATTTTACTTTTTCATCTGACCCTCCAATGAAATGCTGAAAAGAAACTTTCTCTTTAAATCCTGTCCAGAACAAAATCTAGAAAGCTGTAGCCCATTCTTTACCAGCTGCTTTTTCACTTACTAATTTAAGAACAACACTTCTTCCTGTTACACACTTCACCAGGAAGCAGCTATGCCATGAATGTGTTATAAAGACTACACATCTCTTGGGCTGCACAGCCTTCTGAAAAACAAGACAACCTCATGGAAGTGCTGCTCTCTGTCATTCTGGTTACTTAATTCAATATCAAAGTTAGAGCCTGTGAAAGAATTTCACATCCCATCCTCTTTCTGTATTTCCTCTTTCAACCTGAGGCCTTTGATGATATGCTGATTTCCCTGTAACTCCACTTTCTCACAGAAATGATGCAAATGCAAAGGCAGAGGGATAACTGAACTGTGCATATCACTTACTAAGAACAATCATTCTGGGGTAGGGGAGGAGGCAAATAAATATACCCTTCAGACAACATGACAGCAGACCTTCTCTGCACCAAACAGCAAAGTTTGAGCAGCAGAAAGAATGTAACACTTTGTCTGGCTCACCAACACGGCATTTCAATGTGTGCCTCAGCCTAGTTCAGACACGGGATGGTCCCTTCGGGATGGATGTACAACTGCAGGCAACCACGTGATGAATGTTCAGTTCTGAAGTTTCCGTACTGTATCTGCTCCATGTACCCTAAACACCACAAAACACTTCTCGATACCCTACAAAAGGCAAAACCGCTACAAGCAAGGCTATAACTACGGAACACTATAGAGGCAGAGACCGAGCTTGAGGGCACTGTTTATATCCTATGTCTTTTTAATAGCCGCATATCTTTTTAACAATTGCCATGTATCAGCTTCTCCTAAATGATCACAGAAGTGGACCATGCATCACACGACAAAAAGGGATAAAAATACCTACTACCTATTTTATCCTCTGTTTTCCAAGGGAGAGGCATTCATTCCTGATTCTAGACCTTGTAATTGGTTCCATGGTGATGTGAGAAGATAGCGGGTAGAACAGGGAACAAATAAAATAAGTTGTTACTAAAGGGCTTGGGAGAAGAGCAGAAAAAACATACTTCTTATCCACAAGCAACCACTGGAAATGCTGAAGCACATTGGTAGTGCCAAATACATATAATGAAAACAAACAGTTTCAGTCTTCCTTCAGACTCCTTGGAGACCTCAGTACTTCAAATCTAAAGCCTCGTCTCATAATTTAACTTTCTATAGCTGTTCCAGAACAAAATCTCCTGTGCAGTTTACTAAACTAGGGCTTAAAACTGTTCAGATTCTTTGTCCCATTGTCCCGTTCAGAAGAAAGGGTGAAGGAAGTTCTTATAATTTCTCATCTAAATGAATTCAGGACCGATTTATAATATCAATACCAGAAAACATGGTTATACTTTAGCTGAAACAGTTCTTCGTTGCTGATGTTTACCCACAAATTTATGTACAAAGAATAGCTTTACCCCTCCTCAACCTTCACTTGACTAAGCTAAATGACAAAAGCTTTCTGATTTGCTCTTTGAAACACAAATACTCTGTTGTAAGTCTGATCAGCCTAGTAGTCTGTCTTTGCACCTGTTCCAATTTAAGTCCATCTTTCTGTTCACTGCAAGGGAAGAGCATCAGACACAATATTCCAAATGAGGTCTCAGGAAGGCTTTGTGAAATGTTATTAGCATTTCTCCCTCTCTCTACAAAAATATCACATCTAATGGATCGTAGAAGCACATTAGCCTTCTTCACAGCTGCATCATACTGATGGCTTAGAGCCATCTTAGTGGCATTATCACAGCACTTTACCTAACTCAGACCACTACAACCATTAAATCATCTACACAACAAACTATGATGCTAACAGATGTTCTTCTCATTTTAAATATTTGCATACTGAGATAGAGATTAGCGTGACCTGACTGAGACCAGACACCAGGGGCTTGCAGAGCTGAATTAGCAACTGAGACTTTCTGATTCTTAATCCTAAATATACACCTCCAAACACTAGCAGCAAACAGACGAACTACACAGCGCACAGTAACAAGGCTACTCCTGTTACTCTACATCTAATGCCTGTCCCTGCACTCAAAAGCCATTTCTAAACAGATGGTTATAGATGGCCGCTTCTCTCCTCTACCGTGCAATTGCATTAGCCTGCTCAGGAGCCACACAGAGGATACCCAGAAAGGCCAAACCTCCACCCACCTTGACACGGGGGTGGCCTCCCCACTGTTTGCTCTCATGTTCATGCCCTCAGCTGGCACCGAAAGTGCCTTTTTATGGTGATCCCATCTAGACAAGCCTCTAGGTGTTAGGCCACCTCCTCCCACACATACCTGCTTTTAGTTGCCAGAGCAAAAGCTGCTTGACTACAACCACTTCTACCAACATTTTAAAATTCAGATCATACTGAAAGTGACAGCTCACAATAAAAAGACAAAAAATACAAAAATGCAGGAGCACAAATTCAAAGAATAATGATGGACAATGGAGCTGACTCGTACCAAGCAAACAGCTTGGCGGTTCCTACACAAGGCAGTGTTGTAGCTACTCCCATTATAGTGTTAATTTCACAATCACAATCAAATACTCCTAATGCTACTAATAAAAACCTATCTTTGTGAAAAGTTTGCCCCAAACATGAACATTACTAGAACTAGACAGAACATGAATTACTTTCCCTTAAAGCTGAGGATCTCTTAATTGCCTCAAAAATGCCATGCATATTTCGTAGTCACATTCTAAAAAATACTTTTTCTTCCAAACAACCAGCAGAGCCAGCACTGTTCTCTGAGCTGAGACATGGGAGTCTTTTTCTGCAAATAAAGAAAACATTCTAGTCATGCGACACACTACCACTTTTCCTCAGAAAATAAATAACCTAGTTATACTTGAACTTGGTTTCTCTTTTTTCACCCATTATGACATGTATACCTTAACCTCTTCCCATTTAAAACTGCAGTATGAGTTGTCCTCCACAGATGAACGTATTACTGGTAAGGAAATCAGCTCACAAATATCTACAGCAGGTGGGATGACTTGTGCTAGTACCTTGAGGTTTAAAAGTCAATGTTAATAAGTGTTGAACTAAAATGAAAGAGCATAGCTGCGCAAAGCCTCAAGCATTACCTCACAGAACCTGAAGATTAATATAACTCACTACATCACTTCTACAGATGAAATATATATACATGCTAGATATTCATGTTTTCAGAGCATTTTCATGCATCACTGAAGGAAGGTATGGACCAGAAACAACTGAATTGAGATGACGTAGCATGTTACCGCTGGTCAGTTGAGCTGAGCCAGTTACAACGAGGGGTAGAGATTTTTCACAGTTAACTAACTGTCCAGCAGTGGGAAAAAAAAATAACTCAAAGGTGGCTTAAGAGCATGTCTTTTACTTTACAACTGAAGGGACGAAAAAACCATCACATGGCCAGTTACGTCAAGCCTGAGGATGAGCTGTCTCACACGAAGCTGCAGTAACACCCAGCATTTTGTTAATCTGCAGTAGCGCAATTTGCCCCAGGCTGTAAAGATGGTTTTCTGACCTTTGTGCCACATGCACTCATTAGTTAGATGAAAATGAATCAATTTGGCCCTCTTGATTTTGATAATGGAAAAAGTTATGCTTCACTGAAATGGCAGATAAATATGAGGCACAATCCTGGTTAGGTTCTTGGTCTATGACACCTGGAATATAAAATACACACACTTTTCACTGAGTGCATGCTTGACTTATTCTAACAAAAAGTAAGTAATCTGAAAACCAGGACAACTATATTCTGATGTTTGCAGTTGGGATCTACATAAATAATATTTATATATTAAAATTTCAGAGTTCATAAACCTGGTAAAACAGAAGAATATTTTTTATCTCTAATATGGAATGTCCATGCAGAAAACCATAATGATTTCAAGATTATTTCAAAAATCGCTTTTATTTGAATACAAATGCTTGTATGTCTTGTAAAGTCCCACCAGCAAAATCCACTCACATTCCTAGTTGGAAAGTGCATATGCCAAGATACATTTGCAAATAAGGCATACAGTTTGCATTAATACAAATACATACTGAAATCTTTGTATGTATACATGGTGAAAGAAACACTGCCATTTGCAAGCAAAAATGAGCAGGCAGTGTTTCAAATCGACAATGTGTTATGGTGCTATCAGGAAGGACATGAATTAAAGTGATTTACAGCAAATTATCCGTACTGGCCAGGGATGGTACACGGTTATGAGACTAAATTAAGAAAGTTTGCATTGCTGCCTTATGGTGCTTGATCTTTCAATTAACATCTCAAGAATACTGAATTATCTATACACAAGCACCTGAGAAACAGGTTTTCTAATTCACAAACCACTTGAACACATTCAATGATCATCACTACTTCCATTTCCAGTCACTAAATCCCACTCATTGCTTCTGACTGACTTCACCCCACTTTACCTTTTAATCTTCAGAATCTCACGTATCAAAGCTATCCGAGAAAGAAAAAAGAAAAGCATAGGCCCAACACAGAGCCTGTGGCTATGTTAAAGAGCCTCACCCCCTTCAAATTCAAGGAATCTAAAGCTCCTAAACATACGCTTATCTACAGCACACTCCCTTCTAGTGGAAAGTAAGATTATCTTACGATGAAATGTATTTTGTGAATGCGGCGCACATCTATTTGTACAATGTAAGAGAAAGTATAGGTATGACACAGGATTAGGACTCAGCATATGCAAATGTCATGTGGGATAATAACCTGCAAACCAGAAACGATACAGTGTAGTTAATGGCCACTAAAAGGAAGCAAGAAACTACAGAACAAGTATTCAAAAAAAATTTTACAAGTGGTATTTTACCAGGTTGGCTGGGGACATCACTTCAGTGATACTTGTGGCTTGAGTTTCCTAACTCTGATCAATTTACAGTAAAATTAAATTTGTTCAGAAGATCAAAAGCAAAACACACAAGACAAGAACTACTTCCCTCAAATTACTGTCTTGCATTTTGCATCAAAGCAACACCATAGGCAATTAAGATTTCCTAAAACTACTCATGCCACACATACCCACTGAAGTTCTCCATACAGAGCAACCAGCTTGCCACTCAAACACTGGGCAGTGGACTATAAACTAGGTCTCCCATCTTTCTTAGGACATTCATGACATCGCAGTGAAAATATTCAGTATTACCAATTCAACTAACATCACAGGTGACGTTTGGCAAGGTTGCCCACATTCAGAGTTTGAAACCAAACCATGCTGAGCTTCTACATCATGTAAATCTAGCCTCTTAGAAAAGCTCTACAGCTGAGTACAGGGAAACACACCGAAAGTACAGGGGAAGTTTCCATAGAACAGAGTACCCGATATTTAACACACAAAGTTGGATGTGGAAATACAAAGTTACAGTTTTGTTACAAGATCAGCAGAAATATTTGCACTACTTAGAAACTGAGTAACTCCTAATATGAATGGGCTGGACCTAAAGACCCTTTGACACAGTTCCAGCCAAACAGTGCAGTATTTTTTGTTAGCATCTGAGAGCCAGAGTACTGAACCAGGCTAATCTAATGGAAAGCAGAAAGTATGTGTGAAAGAATAATTTTTTTTTTAAATACAATTTTATATTACTCATGTAGAAGCTAATGACAAAGAAGTAATTTTAAAAAGGTAATTTCATAGGAATTTTATCTATGTACATTTTATTTAATAGACCCCTGTGGTGCATGTCAGACTAAGCAGCCCAGTCAAGACCTCTGAAAATTAGTCTACACACAAGAAGTCTACATAGTAAGACTTCTGAAAAGCTTTGAAAAGAAACACTTCGGAGAATTCTTTCTGTTTCTGATAAGGCACATAGGAGTACTTTCTCCTGAAGTAATTCTGTATATATGAAGATAAATCAGATTTTAAAGCTGTCAGACATGTTCACACTTCTGAGAGCCAGCGATTCCACTCATGGATTTCTCACCATGTGCAAATGAGTCACTATTCACCTCAGCAATCTCCATGTTAGTAAAAATGCTTATCTGAGCAAGTTTCATGCATGTATTGGTGCTTGCAGGATCAGGTTTTTGGTTTGCGGTTACCTGACATAGGGGTCAAACATCTATTCAGAGAAATATTGGCCAGAAAAGGTTATGTTATCTAGTTAAAGCCACAGAAAAATGATGCAAGATACTAATTACTTACTTGAGGACCTCTATGCCTTCCTGATGACCAAGCATGCTAATGGCAGCCTACATCACAATTTTCCTAAACATCAATATAACAATAAAACAACTCATGCCATCTCAAAGAGCTACAACTCAGTGCAATTAACACCAAAGCATCTCTTACAGGTATTAAGTTCACAGAAAACCCTGGCAAATAACTTAAGATACTTACACACAGAAGAGCTTTAAAAAGGAGATATTTCCAGTCTTCCTGAAACATCACCTGCACTAGTGACTACTGGCTAGACGCTGCTCTGAGTCAATTCCACCCAATCTCAGATACTAAGTCAATGTTAGAATACTTAACATAGTAGCAAAAGATAGTGAAAAAAACAAGTCAATGTATTGTTTTCAGGTAAATTCTATCGAGATCAGGAAAGGCAGATGTGAATCAGGATACCCACACTAATTTCAACATACAAAGAACACTGACCTTTTTCAAGGGAAACTGATTGAAGTAAAAGCAATTACCAATGATATAATTTTTCCCCATTAAAATCACTTCTTTTAAAACCTTTGAATATTTTTAGTACATTATTTTTACAGACTTTTTTTCAGCTTTGGATTCCCATCTTCTAAATTTCCTCCTCTGAAAGACACAGAGAAAACAGGAAGTGAACAAAATGCTTAGAAACAGAGTAAGATAGAAATTTTAATCAAGGGTTTAAAATTTCTATCCTAGTAAGTCCCAAGGAATTTTTTTTCCTATCTTCAGCTATTGTATCCTTTGCAGAAAGTATTTCTGCATGTTGTCAGAACATCCCCTATCAAAATTTTGCAGTCTCACAGTCATGTTGACCCTGTCCAGTTCGAAGGAAAGAACGGGTGAGTTGACTTGTGTTCAACACACAAGCAGAAACCTTAACTATACCTGCACAGAGCAAACCAAAGAAAGAAACCCCCTTATTAAAGGGATGGTAGCACCACGTGACACCATAGTTGCAACTATAATCAGTTTCAGAATAACAAAGGGATCGTCTTCACCTCAAAGAGTGCATGTATTGTGGCTAAGATCTTACTGGGCAAGTAGAAACGGAGAAATCCCTGTGATCTCTGATGTTCAGCTTTCCACACGTTTTCATCCGCATTGCAACAAGTCTATGTCAGCTACATGTCAGCTCCAGAGCTGCTGCAGAACTCCAATGACTTCAGGGTTCACCTCTTCCTACTGTGGCCCCCATTTATAGAGGACACACTCACAAAGAGCCACAGTTTCTCCAGTGATGTACTCTGACAGCAGGTGGTTGAGCCTCGTAAGACACTGCCTGCCATTCGTTACTTATGAGCTCTTCAGAACAACAAAAGTGCAGTCGGGGAGAGTATTTGAAGAGAAAATGCAGATTCAGTCAGCGGCCATGTGAGATTTTGAGCATCCTACATGAAACGAGCACTGCTTTACATATTTCAGCACTGCTGTTTATGAAGACACAGTATGTGTTTATACAGGACCACCTTAATCCCAAATGAAAGGCAAATATGAGGTACCTGTAAACATCATTAACACTGCCGCATTAATGATCACAGATTTCAAAAAGCAATAGCAGTTCTGACCAAAGGGCTATCCTGACACAAAAGCTTTTATTTTCAGATCAGGCCAAGTTAAGAGCCTATCTTTGTCTCTCAGCAACACAAATATTGTATACGCATTCCTATATTTAGCCATCCCATGCACTAGATTAGAAGCAGCAGCTAGATACTGTCTGTAAAAGAGTAATTTTCCTGACTTCAACATAAACCAAAATAAGCCATGGTGGAGACAGGGAGGAGGTAAGTTTTCCTCTTCCAGTCATTTAATCCTTTGTTTCCTCTGTTCCTAATACAAGCCTTGACAAAGGCAATATAACACTATCACATTATTTTGAGTGCAAGGCTTTCAGCTGTTTTGGTAATGAATTATATGCCAAGGGTTCAGGGAATCTTGGAAACTGAAACACACACAAGGTTTTTGCCACCAGTCTTCTCTAATTAGCAGCTCTTTATGGACCATCAGCACATAATTTCAGAATGCTGAGAGCCTACAATATACACACGATACACTGAAGTGAAGCAGAGATCCCAAAATTGCTAGCCCTCCAAGGCAGAAACCAAAATATGACCCGATTCCAACATGGAGTTCAAGTAACAGATAACGGACAGATTTCTGAGGCAAGCAAGCAGCTGAAAACTCTTCTATCTGCAAGAAGCCCCTGCTAAAGCCCAGGAACACCCAGCCTTGAACAAAACTGACAAGGCAGCCTTCTCCTACCCCTGCCATTCCCCAGCAGTGGGGACAGGAGTATCTGGCAGCGATCCCCCAGGCCACCAATCTTTCACTACGTTGCACCATCTAAAAAATGTATCTTCTGGGTATAAACTAGAGTAAAACTTAGACCGCCATGAATTAAGGTTACTAAAGAAATTGCACAAGAGGAGTTTGCTGCCTGGAGTCCTGACTCTCCACGTGGTACATCTGCTGCTCCAGCCAGGTTTGCCTCAGCAGCAGGAAAGCGCCTTGTATCAATCACACTCATTTTCAAGGGGAGATTAGAGACCAAAGTGCTTAGAAGAACGATGCTTATTATGAACTACTATTAATTTGAAAATCTGTATTCAAACTACTGAAGTTTACATTAAAAAATAAAAGTAATAAAGCCAGATTTCTTTTTAGGAAGTGCAACAAGTGATGAAATAGCACGTCTCCCAACTTTAATCTCCAGTTTCACTACATGACACTGGGAAATTCTGATTTAATTGTAAAAAATGCTGCTGTCAAATCTGTTTTCAGTAACTGCTGGAAGCTTGCTTGTGTACAGAGGGCAACCTATCTTAGATCCCTCGGTGGAGCAAAAATAATTCTTCATTTACTTGCTGCTTTGTACTTCCCCAGTTTTCATTTTGCTAGCGCTGGCCCAGCATGGGGATGGGATGGTTTCTTTATTCTGGGGTGACGGCACTGTTCCTATACCACAAGTAGCTTCCCTTTGGGTCGACAACCCACAGCAGTGACTGCAGGCAGCTCAACAGCAATTGCTGTGCCAGAGCATGCCCTGCCTCACGATCGCTCTGCAGCTCCGGAGGGAGAGGTTAAGTATTCCCATACCTCTGCCAGCAAGCAGCAGAAGGGTGCCTATCTGTACATCATCAACGCTGGGGGCCAACCGTGCTCACAAAAGCTCCAGAACTTTCACCAGGGTTTCCTTGCTGTGGAAATCAAGGTAAAAAAGCTAGTCCCTCTTTAGTGTCCATTTGATACAGGTCAGGAGGTAGCTGATATATGAACCCAGCTGTCATCTCACAGCTTGGAAATACTCCTGGGCCCATTGTCTTATTGCAGGAATGTCTCTCCTTTATAGCCTGTGCTTGCATGCTCTGTTTACTCATATTTTCACTTCTGTTTCCTCCCTACACACACATCTTCTTTCAGGTCTAACTTCTTAATTGTCTCTTAGTTCACCACCTTGATTTCTCGTTCCTTGCCAATCGGAACGATTATTTCTGCCCAGAGTTTTTAGCTTCCATCAAAGCATAAATTTCAAGTAAGCATCACGTAAGCATCACTGAAGCACATCTGATTTGCTGAATAAATAGTCCTCTTCGGTCACTGAATTGAATGTCTCCTGTCAGAGGCAACCACATCATATATCTACTTCGCTAAACTGATTAGTTGCGTCATTACCAATGACAAGAAGCCAAAAACTTGAGGGGGTGGGGGAGTGTATGTGTGTGTTTTTTAAAGAAAAAAAATACTTCAATTTTCAAGGTTTTCATCTAGAGATGACTGAAAATGCATTGTGTCCAAAGGCACAAGCTACTAGGTCAATGAGCTCTCTGCGCCGTCTCCATTTCAGCATCTCATCAGCAGCAGCAACAAGAGCTTTACCAGAGAAAAATCTTGTGAAATGTCAAGAAACATCTCAGAGTGGAGACTGTCAAAAGAATTCCTTATTAATGAAGGCTGCTCACAGAAAGCTGTAAGGTATTCAGAAGCCAGTACAGAAGGAGAACACACACATATAGACTCTGAACACTTCTAAGACAGAAACACCAACTAAAATTATTTCATAAATACAAATGCATCTGTACCATGAACTCTTAGAAGCAAGTATTACTGACAAAACTTTAATCCAATTATCAGTAGTAACAAAGTATATGTATATGTATATTCAATGCATCAGACACAAAAGTGAATTTTGTAGCCCTTCAAATAACAAAAAAAACAGGTATTAGCCATGGACTTGAAAATGGAAGATAAACAGAGGCTTAACAGACATGGATCTGAATTCATCTAGAAAATTATTTCCCTTGCTTTTTCACAACTGTTTATTTTGAGCGGCAATAAATATTTAAATATCATTAACAAAAAGCCATCATTCAACTGGCAGTTATGAAATCATACTCTGAATGTAAAGTCTTTGAGATGTACTAAATTTGTCCTAGCATGGCAAACGCATAGTTATTAGTGAACATATAGAGTAACAGCAGAACACTCCACACTCAGCAGTCTAGAATATCACTCTGCTTTAGTAAGAATCTAGAAGTAAAAAATGCAGTATTTAACAAGTTATGCAGGATTTATTACCTTCAAGATGTTACTCTAATTTGCAAGATATAATCAGGTTTCCAAGGAACAATGCTAAAACGTAATAAAGGACCCAGATCCGATTCCTTAGCAACTCCTTCCATTTAATCATAAAAACAAGATAAATACATTTTACCAAAAATGAAAAGATGGACTAGGCAGATATGAAACAAATCAGTTAAGTACAGATATCAGAAACTAAAGTATGAGATGGCATACAAATCCTGTGGTTGACAGAGATAAATCTGTCCGATAAATTCGGAAGAATTAGGACTGACACTAAAACAAAGGTTTGAGCAGAAGCTAGTACCAGTGCACAACAGGAAGACTGAAGGAGAGATGTTTCACGCTTGTTTCTGCTTCGAAAATCCCCTAGCTTTATTGATTTGTGTCACCACTTCATCATCATTTTTAAAATAGCGTATTTCAGAAAATACTATGTTCCTATAAACTGGGATTTTGAGCACTGATATGATTTGCATTGCCTGACGGTGGATTCTGAGAAATAACAACATTCCAGTGTTCCTGTGAAACATCACACACATCAAGTTCAAAGGAGACCTTACATAACATACAATAAGCAAATGTGGTACTTGCTGTGAACACAAAATTACTTTCTAGCAAAGGGATGACAGTATAGCTTTCCCATAGCCCAAAGGTACTCCTGCCTTATCAAAAAGAGAGTAATATTTTCTGTGTCAGAATTGCTAAGCAAATCAGGAGTAATACACAAATTAATCATTAACGAAATGATTTCAATTTGTCGCGCTTGCTTTCTTCTTGGAAGAGTAACACGGTCAGAGAGTCTTGGACAGCTGCTGCCGCTAGTGGTTGCCAAAGAGATATTTTTTCCACTGTCTGAAGACCACTGAAACGAACCATCCTCCAGCCACCCCTTTTCCCACTGAGCCTTCACCAACATTAGCGCACGCATCAGCCAGTCCCCACTCCTTCTCTCACATGAAGCATAGCTGACTATTCCTCTATGACTTGGAGATCAAGAGGGCAAAATCTAACAAAGCAAGGAAGTTACCAACAAATTGCGCTAATTCAAAAAGTTCTTTCTGTAGTATGCTTAACCACAAGGAATACAACATAGTGGCTATAATAGTTACTAACTCACTTTGTCATTCAATAACACCCTAGCATGCCTAAGGATAACGACATAAAAGATTAAAATTGCTCCTCTAAATACAGTCTGACGACCAAGGGAGATGAAGGGAAGGGAATTTAGGAAAGGCCCTTTAACAATTGTTCGGCAAAAGGTGAAAACCATCAGTGCATGCAAAAAAAGAGTGAAAAACTAGATGTTTATATTGATACACCTGATGTGATCACAAATTAAGATTATACATTCAGCATTTTCTGCCTCCTAAGCACCACGGTTTTGTCAGAAGCAATGAGGTATTACAAGCTCAGCATCTCAGCGTACCCGAGGGACCGACTAAGACAGCAGTACGTATTCTGCGCGATTTGCCAGACTAAAACACGTACTTCTATATTGGACAGTTTCTTCAACTGTCCTTCAGCTGGAGGACCCATTTATGAATTTCTTTGCACACAGCTGGTTGTAGTATGATCAGGTGATGTAAAGCAGCAGTCAACTGTAAAGGATTATTTACTAAGTATTTAAAAGGCCAAAAACTGTGCAACAGCATTAGCGGATGTACTGAAATATGAACATGTCACATAAAAAGTTAATGCTCTCCTCCTCAACTTATTATTTGAAGCAATAGCCTTCTGATTATTGCATTACTTCATTCAGTCTTAGAAGAAAAAAAACACAACACACCACGTGCTAAGTTTTTTATGTGGTGAAATTCCTCCCTGTACCACAGATAATCTTTAATTCAGTTCAACATACTGTTTTCATTAAAACAAGCTGCAAATTACTTCCAGCATAACCGTAACAGGTAAGGATTATGTTAAACCACATTCTCAGCTGAAGGCCTAGCCTTTCTTTAAGTGATGTCATGACTTTCTCCAAATAACCTGTCCAGTACACATGCTGACATTTTATATCAAAAGGGAGAACCACACTGTAAACAGAATGTTAGAGAAACATCGGTCAGCAGTGACTTGGCAAAAGGTTTAAGACTGATGCAAATATTTCTGGCATGAAAAACGGAAGAATGTTGTAGATGTGAAGAACGCTTCTGTGAAGAGGAAATAGGGCAGGCCGACACCTTAACACTTAGGCAAGTATTGTATTTGATGAGAACGCAAAAAAAACAGGTTAAAACCTTTTTTAGAAAGTGAAGCAGGAAGAGAATACAGAAGAAAATCAATTTTTTAAAGCATTTGGTCCAGCGTGCTTACATATGCTTGTTTGTAAGTTTGTGTGTGCATGCACGCACATCTGTCTGCACATACATGTGTACATGTGTGTTTGTGCATGCATACAGAAAACACCACTGGCTAATCATTTAAAAACAGCTTGCAGAAAAAATAAAGTACCTTCCATTCTCTTAGATACATACTCCAAAGAACAAGAAATGAAAGCTGCTCAAAAACATTATATAGAAGTATGAGCTTTGTCTTCCCACTGTCCCTAATAAACTCAAAAGGTGGAAGGAAAAAATAAAGTTTAAGTATTCACAGCACATTCAGCAAAAATACCAAATACTCAGACTAGACTTCACTTAAAAGATCCTAGAAAAACAACTAATAGATCTGAAGCATCATTATTAGTCAAAAGTATTAGACACATAGCCCATAGCCTTTTGCCTTGGGAACTCGAGAGGAGGGTGACTGGGCCTTTCCATCGTTCGCTCTCCTGGCTTCCTACAGGAGAAAAGGATCCACAGAGGCAGCTGAGGAGCTGCCGGCGAGGTCACCCAGAGAGCTGTGGGCAGACACCTACGCTACCACCCCACAACTCCCAGGGCAACTCCACAGTGTAGGACGGAGATGAAGGCTGAGCAGCAGAAGAGGAAGGCCACCCAACTTAAAATGACTCACTCAGGTTAAAACACTGGGAAATATACTGGAGAGTACGTTTCCAGCTAGCAGCCCAAACCCAAAGCATCGCAAAATCCCAAGGCTGAAGCCGAACAAATGCTCCAAAATCTAAACTGTTCTGGGTAGCCCCAGACTGTTTCAGCTAAGTTAACTGACCACCTCAAACCCAAAGGAAAATACAGAGCACAAAGAAAAGATGTAGCTTTGGGGTTTAAGAACCGAAAAGCAGAAGATTTTTCACTCTGTATCTACTCCATTTAGCTGGAGACTGCCACTACTGAGACAGCCTCAGTAGCTCTCCTGGTTGCTCGGCTCCTCCTCATTTGCCTTGCAGTCCATGATCCCGCGGCTGCAGCGCAGGGGAGAGGAGGGAGAGAAGTGCAAGGCAGATCAATGAGTCTAAGAGAAAACTACTCCCTCCCACACACACCCTGAATAACTTTCTGTTGTGACAACTCTTCTAATCGGACTCTCCATCGCACCATGTGATCATCAGGGCTTGTGTGACAGAGTCCTCAAGAAGGCAGCTACAAGGATGTCCCTTTTGGTACTGGTCGACAGCAGGCAACGTGAAATGACAAACTGAGAATGCACCACGTCTCGCCCCTCTTCCTACAGCCAAGCCTAATTGCTAAGGACTGTAGAGCTAACTGGGAATTAGCATATCTTTTCTAGAGCTAGGAGGAAGGCGTGATGCCTCCAATTGTACTGGAGCTGGGAAGCGAATATTTCCTCCCTAGTAAAACACAGCTCCAGATTCGATAGAGACCGTTGAAAATTTTAGCTACAGAAAGAAGTTGAAGCTAGTGCGGGTTTCCTGAGCCCCAGTCCTCACAGTGGCAATGCTGTTTCTTTCTTTCTTTTTTTTTTTTTTTTTTGTTAAGACAGTTA
>Ga0065711_1026699_pt1 | contig 62050 bp, 28 predicted proteins | sample Hoacrofraction12_FD_59098 | JGI IMG/M metagenome (GOLD analysis project Ga0065711, IMG submission 59098) | Hoatzin crop microbial communities from Cojedes, Venezuela - Epithelial fraction 12 v2 (version 2) | ecosystem: Host-associated > Birds > Digestive system > Esophagus > Crop | place... | reverse complement strand
CCGCCTGGACAAGGTCCTGTGCAGCCTGCTGTAGGTGACCCTGCTTCGGCAGGGGGGTTGGACTAGATGACCCACAGAGGTCCCTTCCAACCCCGAACACTCTGTGATACTGTGATTAATTACTCCTTCCCACACTTACTGTTTGGGACATTTGCGTATGATAAGGATGACATGAGATATCTGAGAAATGAAGTGGTTTATAAACTATTGATAAATCCTCTTTATTTTTACTTGTGCATTGTAGAATGTCTTCTGCTGTATGCACACACATTTTAATCAAATGAGCTTCATACGCTCTTAGTCCTATTATATTAGCTTTGTATTATCTGGCAGCAGAGGACCAACGCCCACTACGTGGTCTTTAGGGGGATAATATATATTATCTTGTGGTTAAAGCCAATGGTAAAATACCAAGAGCAGGAGATGGCCTTTCAAACGCAGTCAGCAGAACTCACAGCAAGACCTTTCAAAATCTCTTCCTTTCACTATTCACTGCTGTAACCTGTAACAGTTAAGCTTTTCCTAAATAAATTGAAAAGTAGTAGCAGGAAGAGGATGGTTTTTCTCATATGCCGAAAATGGTTGTCCAGATGTGAGACCTGATGCAAAATATTCACTTCTGTACACTTTGGACACAGTTTTTACCTCCAGCTTCTCACCAGCTTCTATTTGTAACAAGTAGTTTTTCTTTTCCTTGGTGTGCAGAGAGAATACGAACTTCCTAATTCACAGATAAATCCACTCCCTGCTATTCAGTATTGGCTCTGGTGGCATACATGATGACTCCAGGACATCTCTGGAATCAAATGGGCCACACACACACAAAGTTTGAAAAACAAAAGACAAAGTACAAGAAGTACAAGAGCAAAGTACAAATGCTGCTAGCTGATGTGACAAATTTTGAGATGGAGCCCAAAAGAAGGTATGGAGTAAGGCATCTGTCCTTATTGATGCCTCATGAAGTTTTTGTTAGCAGATGCTTGGTGACACCAAATACAAAGAGGATTTGTACAAATAGCACTAAACAATGTGCAATTACTGTACAGTTTGTTTAATAGTAAAGGCAAAGGTAAAAAGAAATTACTAAAAAGTTGATAGGAAGTCCAATGTCTAATAAAATTCTGTGTGTACGGTTTCTTCCTTCTATGCTATCCCCCACCCCTTTTGGCTTATCTATTGTTTTTTTTTATTCTTGATCTTTATTGACTGAGTTTTTCAAATTACAGAATATGATGCACACTATTAAGCACAAGGTTGGAATGTACGATACTGCCTTTTAGTAATGCGGAATCCATCACAGTGTTTCAGTTCTCCAAAAGAAAACTAGTACATTTCCTGAATAAGCTGTCAAAAGAAGTGATTTTGCAATAATAAATCCCGTAAATGTTGAATTCATAGCAAATTAGAACATGAAGCACGTGCATGTCTGCTATTGATACAAAAGGATTGCACCAGTGCGTTTCTTCTTTTTCTTTCCATTTTCCTACTTTTTCTGGTATCATCCATCTTCTGTCTTTGAATAATACATCTGTTACTGCTGCCTGAGGTGCCAAAACAGTTATTGCTCTTCTGTAGCAGCTTTTCCAGGTCAAGTACTGCTTAATATCTGTTTAGAAAAATACAGACAGCAACTGTGCACAAGCAGGAAGGTTTCAACAGCAGGAGGTTGGATCATAATGCTTGGTTATTCAGTCTAATAAGATGGGATATATGCTCAAATACAGCTTTGTCAATAGACTAGAAGCAATATTGTCCAACAATAGGCTAGAAGCAATATTGTCCAACATTTCTTAGGTTATATGATGCTGCTGAGTCTTCAGAGCACGTTTCTGTCAAAGTATTTCTGGATGGTCGTCCAGTATGGAAACTGAATGACTGAATTGATAACATGTTCACTGTGCTCATAAGCTTAAAATGACACACATTATAATACTGGATCAGGAATGACCCTAAGATCAAACTTCAGACACTAGTCCTTAACCGAGTTGTACAACAAAAGTGTTTCTCTGGCTACAGCATATGCGCTGTTGCAAGCAGAAGGTGGGCAGGTTCAGGTGGTGCTGCTTGGCTGAGAAGAGCCCAAAGCTGTGCCAGGACCCAGCAGCTGTCCTCTGCTGCAAGATACTGAGTTAACCGCAGGACCGTCAAGTTCAACTGAACAGGGATTGGTTAAGGTAGTGAGAAGTAAGGGGCAGCAGGCAGAGCAAATTTACACGGCTAATGAGACAAAATCTTTTGAAAGTCATGCCAAAGGAAACAACCACTACAGCTACTGAGAAAATTGCCCTTACATTTGGGGGAGGAAAATCTCACTTTGCTGACACATACAGCTGGATTTTATATGCTTAGATCAGATGCTATGCAGTGATGGATAGCAAATATTTGAAACCAGATTCAAGCATCCCATACAAATAACCAGTCTGTGTTAAATTGTCAGGGGTAATTTAAGAAAATTATTAATTGCTCATCTTTTATGGCACAAAACTTAACTCATCTGAACTTAAAACAGTTGCTTGTCAGGATTGTGTTACTGTTTGGTAATGCTAGTGTTTATGCAGACTGGGCCACACTGAAGAACTAAGTGCAAGTTAATTCCAATATCTCCTTGCCAGTTCCATAACAGAAATTCAGCCCTTGGCCCATACACTTCTGAATTAGAAGTCCCTGATATTTGTACACACGCTGAGACAGAATAAAAGTGTAGAACTGTCAGCTGAAGCATGTACAACTGATGTCAAAAGGACAAACTAAAATAAGCAGAGTTCATGAACACAAATCCTGGAAAAATAATCTTCAAACACCTGGAAAAGTTACTGTCGACAAGTTTGCCCAGTTGCAAATAGTTCTTGAAACAGCAGAAGAGAAACCAAGCTGAAATGAGAAGTGCTTCCCCCTCCCAAAAAAAAACTAAAAAAAGTGGAAAGTTATGGTCCAGTGAAGAAAAAAAAGTGATATTCAGGCTGTGAATGGCAGCTCCACAGCAGGCTGAAAATAGTGAGTCTGTGGAAAGGCAGGAAAACACTGCGGTCAGGCTGTGTGCCTAGGAGAAGAATTCCCATAAAGCAATTACCACATCTCCTGCAGAGGTAAAAATTAGCTGGATTAGGCACCAGGGATGCTTAATTCATGGAGAACGGAAACTGCAATTCCTTTTACTTGAAGGTAATATTAAATGGGCTTTAACTGATGTTTTCAGGATGCTCAGCAGAAGGAGTTCTTTGAACTATCATGAAAAGTCCGGGCTTTGGGGATATGTGAACGAGAATTGTAAGCAAGCCATAGGCCAAAAGAAAAGTCGATTGAGGTAAAGCTTTTTTTTCAAAGACTGGTGAATGCACGGGGCATCGCCAAGGGCTTCAGAAGAAGGAACTAGTTAAGCTGCTTTCAGAAACCTATTGGATACAGATTAATGTAAGTTCTATGAAGATCTTATGGTGAATGATAATAATGACACTTCAATGTCTGTGTTGGTTTTAACTAGATGACCTGACACACTATCATTGCTGCTAGGTCTTTCTCTCAAGAAGAGTAGGGAAACATGTTACAGTATCTGGAGGTTAGTTTTTTCAAGCTGTTGATCATTTTTCTTGAAGGACTTTTTTCTAGTAGCACTCCTCATCAGCTAGTTTCAGCTGCCATGCTACCCCACAGAATACCTACAGCCACACACACTTTAGGGTTTTGCAAGTTATGACTAACACCTTAAATAAGGCAACACTCACTATAACATTGAGAACAGTCAGAGAGAAGGATAATCTGTTCTGTGTGAGATTTGTTACCCAAGAAAAAAAAGTCACTAGTTAGATGCATAGATGTAGATAACTTTTATCCCAAGTCAGTTTAGTCAAGGTACGTCTCTCTGGAGTAATATCTACCTTCAGAAGAAGATTTTTTTTCCTTTGCATGGATTACAAAAAGCTACCAGTGTGCACTTGATGATCAAAACCAAGAACCTCTATAAATGCCATTATTCTGATTGTCACTTGAAAAGTGAGAACACTTCAGTTTTGGATGGAGTTTGTGTCACCCAGTTCACTTCAGGTCATCTCCAAGCTGCTTATGGCAAACAGACTGTATAAAATGCCATATCCTTCCCAGCGAGTGAACCGTGCCCTGACTGCCGCTTTTCTCATGGTCATTTAAAAGATTCGCATACAAATGGAACCCTTGCAGATCTAGCAGAACATCAGAAAAGTGTACCAGTCCTCCGCTCTTTCCCTGACCAAGAGAGGAATTTAGCCTTTCCAGGGAGTCAGATGCTACCTGTCTAGTAGTTATTTTGCAACTATGTTTTTGTTTTCCTATGACCCAATCTATAGCTTTAGATATACTTATTTGCATGCCCAAGTGATTTTGCAGCACTAAAATACGAAAAAAATGTTTAAGGCTATTTTAGTAATAATCAAGGATAAGTTGTTCCAGCATGCATTAAACTTATTCAGTAATGGTATAGATATTGGCACACATCCAGTTTTTTCACTGTTTGTCCGTTTTACTATCATCTGAATTTAACTGATGTATTTCATGTACTCTAGTGGTTTGGGAAGAAAAATATAGAGGAATAGTGTCTGCATATGGCGTCTGCAGTTTGGCTTCCAAGGTTTTGCCAGTGGGCACATCCTGCTACCACTTCATCAGCTACTTCCTTTAAATGCAAGTGTTTCTCTGCATAATGCTCTCAAACAGAATTACCCTATCTTACACTAGTGTTACTAGAAGCAAAATTTAACCCATTTATTTCTTTATTAAAACCACTGTAGATTAAGCAATGGTGCCAGTACATTTTGTCTTTCAAATATTCAGGTAGTTGCAGTTTTGAGCCCTTTAAAAAATTGAACGAAATATCAGCTGTGAGGTACGAATATGGTGCACCTCTGTTTTCACTCACCTCCTCCACTGGCAGTAACAAAGCATAGATTTTTCACTTAGATTGTCACCTCTGCTTGACTACCAAGTAACTTTCTCAACAGACAGAAAATGCCAATGAAACAGATGGCCAGATCTCAGTGTCAAAAAAGAAGAAAATAGCATCTACCTTTCAAATGCCATGCTTCCCAAAATAATCCTGCATAAAGCAGCTACAGATCTTATGATCGCTTAAAATGTTTTTTACTATTGTGGTTATGAGGTAGGAAATAGTTTCTAAAGTTTAGAGGTGGAATCACCACCTTGAATAATAAAACAGAACCGCACAACCAAAAGCCGGGATCGTTATGTGACATACATACAGCAGTTGGCACAGCTGTCAGCCGAGAGCTCCTCAGGTGCCACTGTCTGACAAGGGGCCATTTTCTAGTCTGCTCTTGCATTTTGATAATTCATACTAAAGTGCCATTAGAGGGCAAATGTAATATTAGTCAGTAAGAGATTCAAAAGTAACTAATTCAGTAATTGAAGTGGTAGTAAACTGTAAACTGGCATCAGTTTGCTTTATATTCTTTATTTAGCCTTTCAAATAACCCAAATTACTAGAGTTTCTCCTTTTTGTGAGAAAACACATCCTCCAAAATTGATCCTGTTTCCCAGCAGTCTGGAGACAGGGCTTTCTTTAGAACGTCAGATTACTCTTACCTCTAAGTGCAGGATACTAACAGCTGGTCCATTCAGTTCATGCCTGATACTGGTGCAGTAGTAAGCAAATGTTCTACACAAAGGCTGTATTGAAAGTCTTTAGTTTCAAAAGCCTGTCTGTGATTCAGCAATATACTACTTTTGGTCAGATCAAAAATAGTCACACAAAAGCACTGGTCTGATACAAATTCACCCAGAAATCTGTGACTAGCAGGGGTTTTTATTCCAGAGCAGGTATCAACTGTCCATGACACCTCCTTTCTCATAGAGCGGCTACCTTGTGTTCTACAGCAGATGATACGAAGCCCAAATAGCAGCCAGTGTAAAGCCGGCATCATGCTTTCTTCCTAATTTTTGCCCAGGCCTGATCTGGGTCACATTGTTGGAAGTATGCATGCACAGATCCAATATTAGTGCCTGTGATACCAGGGTCCAGATGGACTGGTTTAAAAAATTTGTAAGTACCATTATGTCTGGCTACCAAAACTGACCTTAGATTAATATTTATTTCTTAGAACTTCGTTTTTATGGTATTATGAGCTGTAGTAGTATTTTTCCATGTATCAGCTGGATACGAAATAATAGAAGCTGATTGTTGGAGCATCTACTGTTCTTTCTCCTCCTAGTCCCTCACCCTTGGTTGTCTTTTGAACATAGGTAGTTCGCTTGAATCCTTCAAGGATCCACAAAGAAGTTTTGATCTGTTAAAATGAAACCTAGATGTTACCTCATTTTGGTTTTTTTTAGTACTGTGCCAAAATGTATAAAGTCCTTCACGAAGTTTGAATCTGATGGGCTCTTAAAGAAAGGTTTAAATGGGAATCTTCGTGAGTAGGCAGAGATGATGATATTGCTGAATGCTGGATCTGGAATTAACTGATTCAGCACAGATTCAGGACAGATTTTGATGAAAATTAATTTGAAATACCAAAAAAAGTTCATAGAAAAAGGTTAATGTGGCAAGATAAAATTTTAGAATTACTTGTGTCATCTCATTTAATGATGTTGAATAAAAACGTTTGAAAATGCTGAATTCTAAATAACATGAGATTGGAGAATTTTCAGTTAACACAAAAGAATGTGTTAGCGTACAATCTGACAGGTATCTGCTTCCACAGGAATGCTTGTAACCAGCTGAATATTCATTTTTTTCTACCAAACTTTTCAATAGATTACTCCATAATTGGATTTGTATTAATTATACGATGTGTTTTCAGTGATTTAACTACAGTTCAGTTTCTAACGCAGAGCATATGCTCTGGCAAGACGTTTTTGTCTTTCTCAGGCATGTGCTAGTTGTGAGATGTGGTCTTTCATTAGTTTTCCACAAAAATGCTCCTGTCAAGAAGGTTTCTAAAATGCCGTTATTGTCACTGGAGACTTTTACGCAAATCCTTGTAAATGAAAGTTTATTACTTTTTTTTTAATAAGGTTTAAAACCATTATTTTTATTTTTTTAACATTTCAGAGTGTTTTACCTTACTTTTCTGTTACCTAGTGCATTCCATTTGACTTTTGGAATCCACCACTGCTCCCTAAAGGACTGAAGGGATGCTGGAAGATACTTATTCAACAAACCTTCTTTGGACTGTATTCATCCTCTTACATAAGAAGGAGAGGGAGCCGAAGCCTCAGTCTAGTCCTAGTGGCTGGTCTCAATAACGAACCAACCCCAGTGTGGGATCCAAGGAGCCACGTGGTCTTTAAGAAAAGTGCACAAGGAAGACAGCGCTTTACGGCTAATATTTTGCTGCAACAAGACGTTTTGCTCTCTGATTGCACTTTCTCTTTGCTGCATGGTGCTAGTTGTTTTAAGGACCAAAATTATGTTCCTAGGTGAGCTTTTTTTTCATCTCTCACCTCTGCACATACCTGCCCTAGCTTTATCTCAGTCTCAGTCACTTGCACTCTGTTTTGGATGGAGTAGTGGAAGGGGGTATAGGTAATCTGTCATGAACTTCTTTCTGCTTCATTACTCCTGAAGTCCCTGTTGTCTTTACCATTTCACTGGTTTTAATTCTTGTCTTCTTGACTATATTTTTGCTTTTCATACATATTTACGTCCACTCATGCAGAGGGTTTTTTCCATCTTTTGAATCGACAGAAATCCACTTTCTTCTTTTAGCATTTTTACTGTAAATTTTCTTCATTTAACTACTTTCTTTTGAGAAACAGCCAGTGTCTAGGAAACTTACTACTTAATAGCCAACTTTTGTCCTCACTTTGGAAAGCATTGTAGGCTAGAAGTAATGTGCTGGGTAACACAACAGCACATTCACAATCACTGCTTCCTAGTCATTCCTTCTCTTTCAGGCCAGAGCAACTAGATCAGAAAGACAACACTTTTGAATTGAAAAAGGGACTTGATCAGGGGCTGTATAGTAAAGTGTTTATTGCTTGTGCAAGGCACAGCTATCCATCTTTCTAATCAATCTCTTCAGATGTGTAAACAGTGTGGCATTGGCTGGGACATCAGGAGTGTCTCAGTGGAAGCAGAATAGGTCTGAGTTATATCTTGGCTCAGATTACGCCTTCTGTCCTTTCTGGAATAAGAGAATCCTGGTCTTGAGACTTTTGAAATCGTACCTGCACACCCCTTATCTTGATGAGCAAGAGTACAGGGTAGTTCTTTCTCTCATGGATTTCTGCCTGGTGCTGAGGCTCACTGTTGGCCACAACTGCTAGCAGTGGTAGCTCTTATTCTCAGAGTTCGTCACTGAAGTCCTGCATTCCTGCCAGTGACGTCTGGGCATCACCTCCGTGCCAGTATCACCAGGACAAATCTTTGCCTGTTGCCAAGAGACATCTCAGTTCAGACATATAATACACAAGTTCTCACACATAATACATCAGTCCAGCAGCCATAGAGATGCCTGTTTATCTCTTTAGCCCCTTCCAGAAAGTAGTTTGTGCCAGTATTGTCAGCCTCGAAGGCAGCTGTATCAATGGCTTCTTGCAATATATTTAAACTATGAGACCTCCAGAGGAGCTAGCAGTCCAAGAAAATAAGCAACCATCATAAAGCCTTAGTTACTTTGCATCTGTTATGTTAAAGTACTTGAGACTGATAGGTATGGGCTAAAAAAAAAAGTATGGTTTTTTTTCGAAGTCAGAGATTTCAGACTGAAATGTTGTCCTTCTGCTATGACATTATTTCTATGGAATAAACTATTACTAGGCTCTTGAAAGGAATATGAGCTGTCAAGTGAGCTCAGAAGTAACACTTTAAAAAAAACACCCTCAAGTGCCAATGTAGTGCTACTTAAGCTAGTACATTCCTACACATGTGGAGATAGTAATGCCAATGTGTGAATTGCCATTTTATTGGCACTTTTTAAAGTGCAAATAATTTTTGCTTTTTAAAGTATTACAGACACGGTACAGTTGTGTATTATGGCACTACTAGGAGCTTCCACATTTCTGCCATCTTTCATGAGCAGTCATGTGATGTACTCTGGGTACCTATTGCTTTTTCTTCAAGCTCACTGTTTCATACTTTTCTCAACTGGGGCCTTACACTATAATTATTTTTTTTCTCTTCATAACAAAGGGGGTATTGCAAACACTTAGGAATAAGCTTTTTAAAAGTACTTCCTCTCATGTTTCCCATTCCATATGGTGGTACTTGTTCTGTGCAGTGGAAATCTGCAGGAGAGCATCAGGAGAAAGTTAAAGGACCAAAAGGCTCTGATCCTCTGACTTCAAAGGCATTTGGGGTTACAACACTTAAAGGGAAAATTCTGACAACACCTGATCCAATATCATTTTTGTTTTTACTGGCTCTTACTTTGTTCTATTGAATTTTATTCCCCTTGAAATTTGTGGTCAGACTGAAGCACTGACAGGGCAATTATCACCTTTAATTGTATGTTTGTAAAGCTTCTAGCATGGCAAGACTGAGTTTAGTGGCAGACCTTAGGTGGTAGCATAGTATGATGATTAAATTAGTGTAATTTCTTTTCGAGCAGTAGCCATTTACTGTTGGTGTGTCTAGATGCAGTGATCCTCCTGCATGGATTGTAAGCCAGGTTAGCTTGTGCAGTCCTCACTTTCCCACAGGAGTGCTTACACAAATAGTCCAATAGCTCTCTGAGATTAAGAAAAGTGCTGTACTTTGCTGCCAGGTCGTTGGGGAGCTGCCAATCATGAACTAGTATGAACGCTGTACTAATGAAAGTCTTCTTACTTTTTGTACAGGGATCAGCTGGCTTACCTGGAGAAACCGGGCCATCTGGAAGCCTTGGCGAAAAGGTATAATAGCGTATCTGACTACTCAGCAGCAAAAATCAGCAACAAAATATTGGTGAGAGATTGTTTACTGACCACTCACAAAGCTAATATTCGTGTAGCTATTTCACAGCACAGGGATGTAATAAATGGTAACCCAAATGCTGTTATTTGAAGTGTGCATCTGGTATCCTCGATTTTACTTGACAATGAATTTAGAGTTGATAGATCTGATGTCTTGTTCATATTGTGGCACTTACTTTACTCTCCACTGCTATTGATTCACAGAAACTAGCATAAATTATACTTGTTTTATATAGTAGTCACTGGTTATGCACTGCTACGTAATGAAGAGACAAAAGAAGAATGGTAAAATTTGGCTGTATGCATTAACTGAGTAAAGAAGAGAACATTGTGAGTTTTGTCTGCTGTGCAGTAACAGTTGTGTTTATGAAAGCAAAGTTTGGCAGACTTCATGTGACTAGAACAGTATAAATAGCCTAAGCATATTTGACATGGTTTTATTTAAGTGAAATGTTTTAAAACTGAAAAACAGGAAACTATTACTGGACTGCATGTCAGTTTCAATTATAATAATAACATAATTGTTTGTCAGAATGATCCAGCACCATTTATATTTATTCCATGCAGGGCTGAATTATTTCACCTAGACTGGTGGCTGCTGTTTAGATGTTTTGTTCAGAAAGTCTTAATAAAGTATTAGAACTTCAATGAAAATCTGATTATGACTTATATAAAAAGCGCTGCTTGTTAAAACTGAAATTTAGACAAGTCTCATATGGTTTTAATTATAATATCATCTTAGAACTCAGTGTCAAAGAATTCTGTTCTTTGTAGTTACACTTGGGCCAACAACGATTGCCTTGGTATAGTGCTGCTAGTTTAGCTAGGAGGGAAAGGCAGTAAAAGACTAATTAATTTATCAGTAAATGGAAGCAAGATTCTTCATGGTGCAATAATTATTGTCATTGCTATGCTGTTTCTGTAGAATTTGTTATCTTCCTCTTTTATGGATTAAATATTACAATGTAAACATGCTGTGTGGATTTAAATGGTGAACATAATTCCAGTATAATTATTTTAAAAACACGTGTCTTTAACAGTATGCAACATAAAATATAGCACTATCACTACATCATGTGTACTATCTGCAATAGAAGTGTAATATTTGTATGGGGGTAATCTACGGCCAAGCCTGGTGTTTGGGCTAAATGTTATACAAATAAAAGGTGAGAAAGTGTGTAAGAGAAGACAAAGACCCTTCCTACTTCCCCTGCTCCAATGGCTTCTGCAACTGCTGAAGGGCTGGTCTTGCTTTTAGGTCTGTACTTGCCCAACATACTGAAGAAATGAGGGAGAAGGGAACAAGATTTTCTTTTTTGCTTGTTTATTGTGGTGACTTTTGTTGATTAAAGAAGAACGTAATTGTAAACGTGATGTACCCAACAGAGAAAAGGTATCTGCTAACTGCAGTTCACAAAGACTGATGTACCAAATCTCTTCTTCAGTTTTCTAGGAAAGACAGAGAAATTCAGTTTTATCACCTTTTCAAAATATGGGTGGGCTTGTAGGAGGAAAGAGTGCAGAAATTCAATGAAAGTGAAAAAGGCCTCTGCACTGTTTCTGAAAGACAGTCCCTGAACCAATGGTGTTATGCACTGCAAAAAGTTGTTCCCTTTAGCAACCAAGTCTTTTGTAGACTATGGGCTACAACCCTCATGAAAGACCTCTTGGATTGCTGCGGTATTGTTATTGCAGGTTAGCCTTGTTGGCCAGATACGCCTGGCTCAATGTACATGGAACGAGTCGGGGAAAGAGTGCTCGCTATTATTTTCTTTTTCATTTTTCTTTAAAGGGAGAGCGAGGCAGTCCAGGACCAGTAGGTCCTCCTGGGGAGAAAGGTGTCACGGTAAGTCAGAAATTATGTAGAATCCATAGTTATGTTACTTACAAAGGCACTTTACTTTCCAAAACAATAATAAATTCTCACTCTTCTAACTGTGTAGGCTTTATGGAAAACAATAGTATTTGATGTGTTGTCCTAGGCAGTTTCATTTAGCAGCTTTATCCCCTCTGTGGAAGCGGCCTTGCAAAGTGATCTGCTGAATGAAGCAGCAGAGCAGCTTTTTTTTTTTTTTTAAAGGCTCTAAGAAGTCTTACATGAAAAATTAAACACAGTTAATTGAAAGGAGAGATAAATAAAGGAGGGAAAGTACATGAATGAACTCCTGTATAGACTGGCTTAACACAGGTTATACTCATAGACAGACTGGTAACCAGCATCACCTCTAATTCCACTGCACACCAGTACGCAGACAGCCCCTGGGTGCCACTCTGGTGGGAGGACCAGCTTCCTGACAAGGCCACTTGTCCTAGGATGCTACGTTTCATGCAGCATTGTACACTCTAGAGGCCACTGTCATGTTAAGTAGGTTGTTGGGCACAGAAGTAAAATGCTGTACACCTGTGCACATTGTCACATTAATGTTGAAGTTCTCAAGGAGAAGTGGTTAGCGTTTGGTTGTGTGTTTGCTTACTGGAGCGTTGTGATGGCTCCAGAATGTATAGAGAATGCATTTTGTCTTGGCCAGTCCCGCCTATACCAGATGTGCCCACTTTCTGTTCCCACTGTCACAGCCTTGACATGAGGATTTTGAAATTAATTTAGAACTCATCAGCTTTTCTTTCAGTAAACCCCTGTCAGCTAGTGTCCATGTGTGGGAAAACTTCTTAGGTTGCTTTAATGATTATTGTGATATATCCAAACAAATACCCGTTTTCTAAAGAAAACTTTGGGAATAAATTTTGCAAGATTGAACATGTTATTAACTTATCTCTGATTTCTCAGAGAAGTAACTGGATTTATTACTGTTATTATAATAACAATTTGATAAAACTGTTCTGTCTTTTCTGTATTTATTTCAATTCTAGGGCTACCCAGGACCTCCGGGAGGCCCTGGACCTGTGGGGCCAGAAGGATTACCTGTGGGTATAGAGTGGTGCTTTGGTTTGATATAAAATATACCATTTTCAAATTGTCTTTTTCATAGAATCATAGAACCATAGACTGCTTTGGGTTGGAACGGACCTTTAAAGGTCATCTAGTCCAACCCCCCTGCAGTGAGCAAGGACATCTTCAACCAGATCAGGTTGCTCAGCACCCCATCCAACCTGGCCTTGAATGGTTCCAGGGATGGGTCTTCCACTACCTCTCTGGACAATCAGTTCAGTGTTTCACCACCCTTATGGTAAAGAATTTCTTCCTTATATCCAGTCTAAATCTGCCCTCCCTGAATTTAAAGCCATTACTCCTTGTCCTGTCACAACAAGCCCTGCTGAAAATATTTTCCCCATCTTTCCTAGAGGCCCCCTTCGGGTACTGAAAGGCTGCTTTTTGCTGTACTGAAGCTAAGAACGGTTTCTAATTTGTACTGCAGTCTATGAAAGTGTCATGAAAATTTACTCATCTGAACACAAAGTCCGTTCACCTGCTCCTTACCAGGATGATCCATGAGAGACAAGAAAACTAATTATATCATTTACTCATCCATTTAAAAATCACTCTGTTGAGACAAGTAGGGGAATAGAATTTTTAAAGCATGGTTTATAATTGCACAACAATTTTATTTTTAATTTGTTAATGCCTAATATAATTTAAATATAATCATTATGTGTTCAGTTTCATTGCTAATAAAAAATAAATTTTATTCTAATTTGCTGTGTATAATTGTCTAATAATTTGGCTACTATGGGTCTTCAGTACAGACAAAAACTGAATCTCTTATCACAAATTATTAGGGTTTTTTAACATAATGTTACTTCAAGTACAAGTATCCTTTAGCAATTTTGGGATGTTGGACAGAAGTAATTTATCCAACAGTTGCATCATGATTTCTTATTCAGAATAAAGTTCTGTAGAGTCTCTTATTTAGATTTTTCTAGATAAATTGTACTAACACAATCAATTGAATTTGAACCATGTGTGAAAGTGATTTATTTGTGTTAGTTGATTGACTGTTGATCAATGTGCATGAGCCTTGTAGTTTTCAGAAACCTGTGTGTACAAGACAATGAGTAATAACTTTATTTGACATGTAGGGACCTTCAGGTACAAGAGGACCACCAGGGCCACAGGGACCTAAAGGAAGAAGAGTAAGTAATATTGTTGTTTCATGTTACTTGAAGTAGAGAGCAGTGTGTTGCTGGTATGAATCTGCCATGTAACCCATGTATAGTTAATTCCTTTAAACTCTGTCCTCCAGACTCAAGCCACTCATACTGAAATCAGACAGATGATACTTGTCTTTCCATTTGGGAAATGATATGAATCTTCATTTCTCCTCACATTATGGTTAAATGGGGTTTTGCCATTGATTTCAGCTGAGAGCAGGACCAGAACCAAAATGACCACTGGCTTTATTTCTGTGTACGTAAATATGCAAATGTTGTTATTTGTAACTGCCATTGGACTGTTTCAATGTTCTAAAGACTTTTCTTTATCTGCATGTCGTTTATGTCTTTGGAAAGACAATCAAAATTACCCAAACGTAGTTCTGAGAGAGGAAGAAGTAAAGTCAGAAGATAGTGTATGCTCGAATTTCAGTCCTCTGATTAGATGGTCATTTCTGTTTTATGCATTTTTATCAGGGAAGTGGGAACCATTTTTCACTGTATACAGAACACTAATCCAATGCCCACATAAGCAAAGAGGGAGCCTGTCCACGTTAATTTGGATGAGCATTTGATCACAACACATAAAATCAGTATCAATGCAAATATTGCTGTTACCTTGTGATGGTTGGCTACATGCTTTTCATACATAATTCGCTTCATAAACCCCACCAGTCACTTGTACTTCCCGTCTGGAGGTTTTTTGGTCATGTTTTTGCAGTCTGAGCTCAAGGTGCCTACAGGAAGCACTTCCAGTTTGTAGTATAGATGGGTTTGGTTGCAGCGTGAGCAAGTGTATTGTCTCTGTATCTATGGAGCTTGTCGAGAATAGCAGTGAAGATGCACCCTTCTAACATTATCCTTACCTAGCTGTTCGACAGCATATCCAGGCTTCCTATGAGACCCGTACAACTCATACCGGTGGCTGGACCATCAGTGTGTCTTCACAGTGGTATTGGCATCAGGCAGTGCTTACCACTGATTCCTGAAAAAGTCCCCGAATCCGTGTCAGTGAGATAATTTTCTTTCTGTTGTAGGAAGCAGAAACTTCTGTTGCTACAGCAAAATACAATTATAACCTTCCCTTATCCTCCTGCGTTATTACAATGTGTATGTTTTCTAAGAAAATACATGGTAAAATTTGAAAAGTTGTGAGTTCTGCAGGTTCTGTTCTAGTTAAACATAGATACTTGAGAAGCATGCATTGCATTTTAAAAATATTTCAGATTAGAAAATAGTGTGATTAGCAAACTTTGTAATACAAAATTTATTAACTATATATCTTCTACATTACTTTTTTGTGATTGCTGAATTATTAAATAAGAGATTAGGTAAAGAGTTATGTTTTCAGTACATTCAAAATAGTATAGATGAATATACTATATATTTGAATATTAATGTATATTTGAAACCATTTTTTAATATTTGTTATATTTGAAATATGCAATATTTTGAATATTCTGTAGATTCAAAATATGCAATGCTTAACAACTTCGCAGTACACTACAAGATTATTCATAAGAGAAATTTCATGTTTCAAATCATTCTTCCTTCTTTAGTATGGTTTCATACTTCCTTTGGAAGAAATCTGTTTTAATTTACCTCTTTGTTCATGGTGCAGTTTGTAGGAACAATTTGTAAAATGTAGCAGATGAAACATATAATTTCTGTTAACACTTTGCAATAGTGGCTCTGAGTTACCTGGTATTAGAGAGCTTTCCAGCTGTCAATGCCAAGTGTTTGGGGCTTGGTTTTTGGTTTGTTTTGTTTTGTTTCAGACATAGAATATAATTTATCCCAGATTTCAGTTTCTTTAAATGGGTGAAGCAGATTTGAGCATATATCTACATACACTTAGAACTTCTTATGCTTGTCTGAAGTACCTGTCAGTAGGAGATTTGTCTGAGTCTGCATTTCAGGATTAAAGAAGTTATCATCTCAGCAGCTCATGGAAAAGGACATCATCAGAGAGAATCTTTATGGTCTTCTGAAAATAGTCTTCATTTTTCCCTGTGGAAATGTGGTTTTTTAAAGCCTATTTAAAAGAATATATTAGTAAAGATTTCTTTCTGGGGCATTAATTTGCTAATTTAATAATGACTTATCTGTAAAAAAAACCCCAAACACAAAATCATATACACTAAGAAATATTCAGTATTACTTTGATGATTTTACATGCAGAAATAGCAAATGCTTTCCACATCTCACGGGTCACCTGCTTATTTTCTGCACTGAATTTGTCACACGTACGTAATCTATCAGTGCCCAGAAAAATGAGTTTACTGAGGTCTGTTTGTCAGGCAAAACCAAAATGCAGATATATTTGATTATGCAACACATCTAACAAAATTCAAAGAGAAACCTTCTAGCTGCAGAAGGCTAGAATCCACCCCCACAGATAAGTACAGTGAACTACCAAGAATTGGTGTAAGCAGGAGTGTCCAACCCCAGGCATCAGCTAGCAGGGAAGTAGCCCCTGAAGTGTTTAAAAGGGTGCTTATACAAATGTGTTCAGTGGAGAGAGGCTGTAGGGGCTCCTAGGAGCCCTGCGTTAGTAATTAAGGCAGCCTTCTGACAGGAGTGTGAATCTCTGCTTTGATTTAGAGCAGCGGAGGGAAAAAACAGCCATTTTGCTTCACAGGCAGATTTGAAAATGTAAATCAAAACAGAAATGCAAAACAATTGTGAGGCTGAAAAGAAGTAGCATCTTGGCACCACTTTTTCTTCAGTGGCCTGATTCAATGAAACGAATGGGTGCCTTACCTCTGTGTGATTTCAGAGGGAGCATGTCTGAAAGTGAATTACGTGCTGAAGCCTTATGCTGAATTGAGACACAGTGGAATCAGCCATCAGATAAGGAGTGCACGTGTGCAATCATTTTCACTGTAAAATGCTGATGTTTGAGCTTCATCTAAAAAAGAAAATGTCTTGAGCCCTACTGGTCAACCAGAGTTGCAGTGTGACTGGTGGCCTATAGGATGCGATGAGATAGAAGGCCAGCTCAAAAGTAATTTGGTGTAGGTAGTTGTCTCTGAGATTGGTACTGAACTGCTGCAGGTTGTACGTTTTAATTCCTCTGGAGATAGCGTTCCCCTCTGAGCTCCTCCTCTGATCCTTCCCTCCCGGCAAGTCCATCTGCCGTCATCATCAGAGCTGGAGTCAGAGCCAAGCTACTCACATGGACGTGAGTCCTCTCCGCAGGCTCTCCTCCCCCCCGGCAGCATCTGCTATCAGGTGATTGTTTTTGTGGGGGAAAGACTTATTTTAATTCAGATTCTATTTTGAAGGTAGAGATAGTTTTTATTTAAGGAGTGTCACATCTTCTGCCAACTGAGACGGGAATCTTTGAGAGAGTCTGTCTCTGTGATTTTGGCAGCACATCATGGAGTACATTGCTTATAATTAAAGATCACTCAAAATAAATCCCAAACATCCCAAGCTCTGTGGAAGTCCCAGTTTAGAGCTGTGGTTTGTGCCTTTAATTCCATCCAGCATGACTGGGAATGCTTCGTGGAAGGGGGTCTCAGAGCAGAGCCAGGTCTTTCGGCTCTGCCAACAAACTCCCACTGAAGCCACTGAGAATTTTGTCTGCTCTCAAGATCAAAATATCGGACCCAAAGTAGAATCTTGCAGAAGGAAAATATCTTGGGGACCCTGAAACCTGGGGTTTGTCATCACTGGATTCAGAAAGAGAAGTGTCAGAACCCCGAGCTCTGTGTGGCAGGCCTTGGAAAAATGCATACCATTGTCACCCACAGAAGTTAAATAGAAGCATATGGAAATTCCCCTTTGTTGTGTACTGAAACAAGAACCTATCCTGTCTTCGCAGCTGGAATCTGCAGGAAGTCTTAGGAGCGCTGACCCTCTACTTCCGCACTATCACAGAATAGAATTCCTCCATCTCATAAATTCTGGACCTTTCAGCAACCAGTTTGTGTCCAAGATTACCCAGCAGCATACTTCTCCCGGAGAGTATCCAGCTGCTCAGTCTCTGGTACACCTGGGAGTTCTGGCCAGCTGAAGGCAGGCTGTCTAGGAGTCTATGGAGTATCTTGCTGTCAGGGTATTTTGGGGGGATGTGTCACTGAGCAAAGTGCTAGCACAGAGCTTCCTCAGCTCATGCTAAAGACTTGATGCACTTCAGCTGCAATCATGTGGAAGGTTGGGTCCTTTTCGTAGAATCGTAGAATAGTTTGGGTTGGAAGGGACCTTATATCCAGTCCAAATCTACCCTCTCTTACTTTGAAACCATTACCCCTTGTCCTGTCACAACAGGCCCTGCAAAAAAGTCCCCTTCTTATAAACCCCCTTTAAGTACTGAGAGGCCACCATAAGGTCTCCCTGGAGCCTTCTCTTCTCCAGGCTCAACAGACCCAGCTCTCTCAGCCTTCCCTCATGGCAGAGGTGTTCCAGTCCTCTGATCATTTTTGTGGCCTCCTCTGGACCCGCTCCGACAGGTCCATGTCTGTCCTGTGCTGAGGGCTCCAGAGCTGAGAACTCTAGGTGGGGTCTCACCAGAGCGGAGCAGAAGGACAGAATTACCTCCCTCGACCTGCTGGCCACGCTGCTTCTGATCCAGCCCAGGATACGGTTGGCCTTCTGGGCTGCGAGCGCACTTTGTCGCCTCATGTCCAGCTTTTCATCCACCAGTACCCCCAAGTCCTTCTGGTCAGGGCTTCTTTCAATTCCTTCATTCTCCAGCCTGTATTGATACTGGGGATTGCCCTCACCCAGGTGCAGGACCCTGCATTTGGCCTTATTGACCCTCAAGAGTTTCACATGGGTCCACTTCTGAAGCTTGTTGAGGTCCGTCTGGATGGCAGCTTGTCCCTCAGGCATGTCAACCCCACCACTCAGCTTGGTGTCATCTGCAAACTTGCTGAGGGTGCACTCGATCCCACTGTCTAGGTCATTGTTGAAGATATTAAACGGTACTGGTTCCAGTACAGACCTCTGAGGGAAACCACATCTCCATCTGGACATTGACCACTACCCTCTGGATGCAACCATCCAACCAATTCCACATCCACCAAACAGTCCACCCATCAAATCCATCTCTCTCCAATTTAGAGAGAAGGATGTTGTGGGGGACCATGTCAAAGGCCTTACAGAAGTCCAGATAGGTGACATCCGTAGCTCAAATACTTTCTCAGACTCTTTTGTGACCTGCCTTTTTTTTTTTTTTTTTAGTGTTAATGTCATGAAAACACAGAGGGAGAACCCTGCTTTGTAGATACTTCAATGGCAGAATGGCACTCTAGGGAGTGGGAATATCTGTTTCTAAGAGAAGGAATTTCTTTCCGTGACTGGAGAGAAGAAACACATTAGTCTGAAAGACATGCTGGTGGCAGTGTAAGCAGCCATGAAGCTGTTGTTGTGTGGGGTTTTTTTGTTGTTCTTGTTTGCTAGTGTGTGGAGATGGAAAAAACCACAATGTCAGAGACTGGTGCTCCTTTTAGTTCATACCATTATCTCCAATTAATACAACTATAGCTTTTAATTTGAGAGGAAGAGGTCCTGTATCATTAGATTCATTTCATGAGTGAGACAGAAGCAAAATTCTCAACAGCTGCTAAGACTCTTAGCAGTTAGTATTCTTCAGGCTGATGTTTGGTGTTTGGAATCTTAAAAGCAAGAATTTTTCTGCTCTTGCTTTCCTGGAATGCAGCTCATGAAATTCATTTTGAAAACGCGGATAAATGACATAGTGAAGTTTCATAAATTTGGGGTCAGACAATAGCATCTTATGTCAGTAGCAGCCAGTGGCATTAAGAACCTCAGTTACCTAAGGACATCAGTGCTCCGCTTTAATGAGTAGTACCTTTTACACTTCTCACAGCAGGGAATATGGAACCTAGAAAAATTTGTGTGCTTCAGGGTTATGTGGAACAAGTGGCCAGTGTGCTTTGTGCTACCTCAATAGCTGAGTGTGTTCATCTGTTTTAATTGCTCAGAAGAAGTGAAATTAAAATTGATGTCATTTTCTAATATTCTTCTGTGTCAACCACCAGAAAAGAGGAGTAGCTATGTAGTATGTTATTTTCCACTCTGCTTATATTTAGGAGGCAGGATGAGAAAGAACAAAAAGAGTTAATTGGTGCTTTTTGCCTTCTTAGATGAACTTTTTTTCAGCTTATCATCCTAGAGTTTTCAATGTAATATGTTCCGTTTCAGAAACAAAGCTGAACCCATGCCAAAGAAAAAAGTAGTAGCAATCATTTGGCAGCCTTACTCCTCAGCTCTGCTGCAACTTAAATTAAATAACAGCAGGCAAATCATGTGTACCTCTCATTCTGTGCTAGCTCTAGTAGGAAATGATACAGATCCAATTAATCTGTGCCAATAATGAGTCACACAATACTATTTATACAAATGTTGTGGTGTGCTTTTATTAGAATATTAAATTGCCTTTCCCTTGGATTCCTGCACCCTGTTCTGTGGCTGGCTAAAGGTCGGCTAACGGCAGGCATGGCCCAGAGCCAGAAGCTGAGCAGCATGTTGATTTCTGTTACTTTGTTTTCAATTCCAGATTATATAGTAGAAGTGTTTTGAATGGTAGGCCTTTTTATTTGATTATCAGTAATCAAATCAGTTGTCATTCACTGCCTAATGATTGGGCTGTCAATGTGGACAATGATTAAAAGGAAGTCACAAGTGTTCAAATAATATACCTGTTAATATTATTAATGATAGAAGATAAAACCTGGAAAGAAATTCCTTTATTACACAAATCTGTGCAATCAAAATGTGTCCTTCCTCCTTGAATATTTCATCTTGAGATTCTGTCCACTGATCAGCCCTGTGGAGGATGCACAAAGACAAATGACGGGTCATGTGTCTAAAAAGTCAGAGAAACATTAAAACTATCCTGCAATTGCTCAACTTAACATTCTCAATTTCCTCTTTCCTGTGTTGTGCTGGGTGATTCCTCTGAAGCTCTTCCATGAGCTTTTCTCCCCTTTTAACCCCCAACTGAATGACCTGTCCTCACTCCATCGCAAAGTTTCCTCCTGTCCCTTTTCCTCCCGTTCTTTGAGGCATTTCACGTGAAAGGAATATCAGATCACAGGACTCTAAACCTGCTTAGCCTGCCTTGACTTTTCATCACAACCCATTTTGTGTGCATTATAGATAGCAGTTACAGAAAAAGTGCAGAGCAGTAACCTGACATGGATTTCGTCAAGATGTTTAGCTTTCTTTTAAACTATGAGATATAATAATTCAATAATTGGGCATAGTTACATAATATTAACATGATGCCCAGTCTTGTTCCTATAAAGGCCTCCATCACCCTTGAAAACACTGTTAGTGTTTTGGTTCTGATCTCTGCATGCGCCAAAGTCACCAGGAGTTTTTTCCACAGACTTCAGTATCCTTTGGTTTGGGACCTTTCTGATTGAGAGCCATGCAGCAACCTAGAGAGTCTTCTTCTGTGGCCTCTTTTCTCCTCTAACTTAAAACACTGGCTGTAAATACTCAGTCATGGCTTAGACCAAAATAAGAAAGGTGGCCAGGCTAACCCAAGGATTGCCTCACAAAAGCTGCATCCCAAATTACCAAGGTATCAAAAGTATTCAGAGAGCTGTCCCTACCTGTTCATTTTCCTTTTCCTGCGGTTTCTGTGTGTCCCCTCGTGCCGCCCAGAAGCAGCAGTGCAGAAATACTGACAGATAAGCTTCTCATGGGATATTCCTGTCCCTGCCAGGGGCTATAATTACAGATCAACTCATAGGAAGGGCCTTTTCTGATGCCAGCCCAGATGCCACCAGGACAGCTGTTGTGTCTCATCCTCCACTGCATACTGCTGTGAAGAGCCTTGCTCTGTCTTGATACTTACCTAGCTCTTGTTTTAAAGTGGTCATTTGTTTTAGGTTGTTATTAACTGATTTTAATTTTATTTTCCATACCTAAACAGTCATGGTGTGTAGAACTATGGAAATAACCTTCTAAGAGTGGAAAAAAATATTCTTTTCTATTTTGCTCATGATCTGTTATAAGGATTTTTCATTTGCTTGTAAACTAATTGATTTAGATTTTGAATCTTAAATAATAATTTCTGAATATTTTGGCAATAAATATTTGCTATATTGTAATACAGTAATATAACAGGTTATCTTTGTTTGTTATGAGGAGTCAGTTTACAAGAGACATTTTAGTCTAACAATAGAGCAGTTCACTATGCAAGATTATAAATTGCTTTTCATCTTAAACTGGTTTACTAATGTAAGTACCTTATCTGCCTGTTTTAGAGTCTTACTAGCAAGCTGGATTTTTGCATGTGCAACTTATAATATGCTCAAAAGCAAGCACTCCATACAACCAGTGCTCGTCTAAATTCTTCTAAGTATGTGTCTGTTGCATGTATTCAAAGTGGATGGAAAAGAGAGCAGAAAATATCAGCCTGCAAGCTGGCTGCAACAGAGTCCCTGAACATTTTGTTTACATGTTTTTCCAAAAATCTTTCTTGTTAAATTCGTATTTCAGCAAACCAGAAACTTATTTTATTCTTTGAAGCTTTATTTCACACTTAACTTACCATGATAATTGTTTTTTGTGCTAAGAAAACGTTTCCCCTCTCCTAAAGTTTATGTTGCATCTTCCTTATGATAACCAAAAATAATACATAATTAATATTCCAAATCACTTGTTCACTGTTCAGGGGCCAAGAGGGCTAGATGGTCCTCCAGGAGAACCAGGAACACAAGGCATTAAGGTGAGTACTCGCATTGCTCAGTACTATAAAAAACACTGAGATAGACCATAACAGAGAAGAAAAGAAAACAACCAACCAACCTAGCATGTCAGAAGCCATAAAGTTCTGTTTAATCCAGGAGGAGATTTGCAAATTTCTGCGTCCTTCAGGTACTTCCTTATTATGGCACAATCCCTTCTAAGCCTGAATCTGCACTTTCTGCAGGGTTACCCAGCATTTAAACTGATAGCAACTGTATGTAGCGTATCTATCAAATGCACGTAGAATTCACACATTATTGGTTATTTATCAGGGAGAAAGAGGTGATCCGGGAAAGAACGGAGTTCCTGGGCTCATTGTAAGTATTGGAGCAAATCTTTGTAGTAAGCCATAACACAGTTACTACTAACTTCTGAAGCTGTGTTTAGAAATTATCTGAAGCCAGCGTTGTCTTTCAATATGTCTCTTTGACTAGGGTAAAGCTGGAAATCCAGGAGAGAGAGGAGATCAGGGTACTCTTGTGAGTATGATATTCTCTAGTACTCCTACTAAAAATAAATAATAATCCACAAAATCTCATACTTTGTTTCACACTCGGATATGAGGGAATTTGTCTGCTTTAGAACAGCTGGAAAACTCTGACAGTACGGTTTGCATTTATTCATACAAAGGATCAGGGACAGAAGTGAGAGTAAGTGTGAACATGGTCTAGTCTGCTACAAGACCAGTGTTTTCATGGATGATTGTCCACAGAATACGGTTATGATGGGAAATTGCAACAGAAGAAATGGCCATTGTAGTTAGTAGGAGGGTCCTAGAAGTTGCTTTTTTTTTTTAGTTTTATTGTAGTTTTAAGGGAGGGAGTCGTTGTGACATAGAAAAATAATTCTTTTATAGATTTTAGGGTAGATGTATACTGTCAATGTTGGGATAAATGTAGAGAAATGTGTAAAATGTGTATCATGTATAGCAGAAAATTCCTCCTTTTAGGCCTTCTTTCAGTGGAAATCTAAAATGTTCTAGCTGAGACTTTCTTTTACAAAGAAGGTTACCACTCAGTCCAAATTTTACTGGATTTTCAATAAGGAAGGAAGCAGAAAAGCAGAAACAAAGCAGCAATGGTAGTGATTTTGTGCTGAAATTGAGACTCAAAATGTTGGTTGTCACTTTAGTTCTCTTGCTGCTTCTGCTTAGATTTAAGAGCTTGTTGCCTCTCACCTATGACACGACAAGTTTTCATTCACTAGGACTTTTAGGTGTATTTATATATACAGAAATGAATGAAGCAAAACCTTATTAGGTTGAAATGATGGGAATTAGTACATTCATTGCTAAGTACAAGACACTGCTCTATTAGTCCTACAGCTATAGTTTCTAGAAGAGAGTATGATATGGTAGGAGCCAGGCTGAACAGAAATAAACGTGGGCTGTGAACCTTACTGATCATGTAGATCAGGACACTCATAACACTGTGTTTAGGCACAGTGTGTGTACACAAGCAGCACAGGAGCCTAAGCAGAATGACGAGGAACTGGTAAATGGTGGGTCAGCTAAAATCCATGCCTATGTAAAAGAAACTGAGGAAGGTTTTATTCGGGGCTCCTTCACCTGCCACCGGAGCTAGTGATGGGGCAATGCATGTCAACCAGAAGAAAAAGCTGCACGTATGTCTTGGGTGTTTCTGAGCAAGTTACTAAGTGAGCAGAAATAAGAGAGGAAGAGAGGATTTTCACGGAATATGAAACAGCTTGTTCCCAATGATTTTTTATTTTATTTTAATCTTCCAGGGTTTGCTTGGGCCTCCCGGAACCACAGGAGACAGGGGACCAATGGGAGAGCCAGTAAGTTGATCCTTGTGCTGCTTAAAAGATTTTCCACATATTATACTGAATTCCCTGGTAACTCAGGCTCCATTTTACCAAGATTCAGTGTTTCCAGTTGTGGTTAGATAGGAATTGTGTGGTAATTGTTCCAAAACTGCAGGCTAGAGTCTGCCTCCCTTGCTTAGCGTAACTTGTTCATAAGGAGACCTGTTAATCATGTTGGGGAGTGCTGTAGTAAGGAGCGCACCGTAGAAGACAGCATGGCAGAATCTGGACCACAATACTATGTGGCTTTACACTGGATTGAGGTAGACATCTACATTATGGATTACATAAATATATGTGCCAATACAGATATTAGTGGTAGGTTTTTTTCAGCCAAATTTTAGGATAGTTATTCAGGAACTCAGGGACCACGTCTATTTGGCAGGTTAAATTTTCAACAAAAAAGAGACTGTTATGATAAACCTCAGACATTCCTTTGCTGGATGGATTCTTGTTCTGATTGTTATTTCAAAGCCATGTTTGCTTTTATGTGGCTAATATTGTAACAGAAGATCATGCAGATTCTGCAGCAAATTTATGCAAAGTGCTGCAAGGTATAGCCATGACAGGAATAGTATCACATCACTGTCTCTGGTGGTAAATCAGATTATATAAATACATTGAAAGAGTGTGTGCTGTGCTAGGGGAACCTGGGAGAAGGCTGCTATCTTATAGTGCAGAAATCTAATAGAGTTGTCAAAAATTGTGCGCTTTCATTGCTTCTGAAAAGTTATTTTGCACATCAAATGATATGTAGTTAGTTTAAATCTTGAAAGTGAACTGTTGATGTAAAGTATATTATTCCTACTAATTCTTATTATTTCTAATATTATTAAATATTATTTCTACTAACCATTCTGCACATTACATTCTGTAACCCATAGGCTGACATTGCACATTTTGAGGGGCTAGAAAAATACCAACATTTATTTTGGTAAATTTGGATATAATTGCCTACTTAATTTGAGCTGCCAATTTGTAGGAGTGGCAAAATGTTTAAAGAAAAAATGTGTTTTCTAGTGGTTATTACTGGATGCCTGTCACTTCATCTCTTTCATTTATTTTATCTAATCTTCATGTTGTGACATATGAGAGCCTTACAATGCAAGACTTACGTATAAAATTCCTGATATTTTCTGGTCAAGTCTGAATTTTCATGTATATAGAATGACTATCAGCCTTATCGAATCTAAATGGTTTACTCTTGAGCAACGTACATTTCTGCTGTGCTCATCATCGTAGAATCTACATATGCAGTGTCAGAAGTAAGAGAAGCTTATCCTGTGAACAGGGTGCTTTTTCTTTCAAGTGCTGAAAGCATAAAATGTCCTCAGAAAATGGTCTGTGGAGCTAGAAAGAAGTGATGAAAATGACACAAGATGTTATGAAAGGAAACACATGGCTTTTTTTTTAACTACCTATCAAAGCAGCTTGATTTCATCTTTGGTCTGCTGGTCACTACATGAAAGCTAGCTGCTGAAGCAGTTTCTCTGGCTCTGTCACTAGTGCTGCACAGAGCAGAAAAGCCCTAATTATTGGTGGAGGAGCAGAGAAACATAAGCAATTAGGACTATTTGTAGTAACGGGCTTGATCTAATTGCACTCTACTTACTTGTCAGACATTTCAGTAAAATCTTCCTTTGCAAATAACCTGTTGTTAATGATTAAAAGAAGTCCCTATATTGCCATAAATCTTTGGCTTCTGAAATTCCCTGAAAGTCTCAGGGGAAAGATACGTTACTAATCCAGCAGACTTAGCTCCACAGTAATATTATGAAGAAATACTTAACTCGTGAATCAAACTTAAGCTTTGTGACACTTGCCTAGTGGAATGCCATGGAGCTGCTGCAAACAAGAACCGATGGACTTAGTTTAGGACCAAGTGAATTCTCAACAGGAAATTAACTGCCGTGTCAGTTGTTCACACTTAAAGCAAGCTATAGGGCAAACCACACAGCTATAGGGTGAAATTTCAGCATCTGCTGAAATGCTTTCAGTAATGTGCAGTTTACAGTGTTGTTACAAGGGAAGGATATACTCACATTATCACTGCCAAGCCATCAGAAAGAGCAAAACGGTGTGCATAGTCTGCAAGATGAAGTGAAACAAAAAAGAATAAGTGTTTGCTTAAAGGGCTTCTGTCATAAATATGGGTAGCAGTATCTTTCTTTTACATGAGAATAATAGACCAACAAAATGTTTTGAATTTAGAATTCACATAAAAACAGATGAGTCCCAAATGGGTAAATGGATATGAACTTTCTGAAAGTTCAAAGACTGGATACATCCAGAGGGTCGATTTGTCTTGACATACATTCGTAGTGGCTATGGAATCAGTTGTCAGCTGTCACAGGCAACCTCTACCCCGCAGCACATGAATACCACTCCATGAGCAGAGGTGGACAATCTAACATGTGCAGAGAGTTTGAGCATTCTGCTTTAGGAAATGATCCCTGCAATTAATTTATTACTTATGGTAGGGCTTATAAGAAAATGCTCATAGTATAGTTACTAATGTTACCAAAAAGGCTTCAGCCTTTAGTCCATTACACCTCAGTGACTGTGCTGTATAAACATTGCTAAATCCCTAGTGAAGCACACAGTAGTTGTTTTCATTGAATTCCGTACCAGACTGTAGGCTTTTCCACAAAGCAAACCAGACAGTCTAACAAACCTTAATTAAATGAAGTTTCAGTTAATCAAGAGGAGACCTTAGTTTAGATAATAAATTACTTTTGCTCTAAAAGAGACATTCGTGCTATTATTTAGTATCTGTTATTTCAGTGTGTCAAGATTGGCAGTGAGGTCTTCACTACTGTATGCCTTCATTATACTTACGTACACTGTTGGATTCAGGAGGAAAGAAAATGAAATACACTTCTTTATGCTAATTGAAAGAGTTCTGAAGAGACAAAATCAAGACTGTACAATGTAATTTAATGTTAATTGAATGATGCATCCAAAATTTTGTTTAATGCCAGGGTCCAAGAGGACAGCCAGGGGATGCTGGCCCTATTGGAGAAATGGGTTTTGAGGTGAGCTTTTAATCATTTATATACTAATTACAAACATTCAAGCAACTGAATAAGCCTGGACAATGTGTTTAGAAATTATTTTTTTTAATACTTGCAGCTGACTTAAATACAGTGAGCTGCTGAGAGACTCTCTTACTTAAAGCTGGTACAATAAAAAAAAAAAAAGTCTAAAATAAGTAGTCATTTGTCTGTTGTGAGAACTGTCTTTGGGCATATGTTCATGACATCTGCCCCCAGAAGGTGAAGGTTTAGTCAAGCAAACATCTTTTTTTTTTTAAACTTATGTCCTTGCAAATCTTAGATGAAGAAAAGCAGCTGCAGGTCGTATTCTTGCTAACTTTTGCTTCTATTTTTTGCTTTGTTTTTAATATCTCATTGAAAGAAATATGACAATGTATTAGCAACATTTGCAATGAAGTAGCTGAGGGATGAGCTCACTTAGAAGGGATTTGGCTTATCACCCTAAGCCCAGTCTTCTGACTGACTTATAAAACAAGATTTAAATGTAAACTTTAAAAGAAGCAGCCTGATACCATCAACTTTTTAAGGGCTGAAGACTCCAAAAAGGGCTTTGTTCTCCAAAGTTTCTCTCTACTTGGCTGCAAGTCTAAACAGTGATGTTGTCAGTCAGATTTATAAAAGATAAATGGGTGCTGAGCCTCCTAGTAATTTACGATGAAAGGTACAGGCTTAGTGATACTTCTGAGTCTTCAATACATTCCTGATCCACAGTGCAGTTCCTGAACTCTTCCCATACCCTCCTTTCTGTTCTTCTGTTGGGTTCTAGTAAGAATAAAGAACTGTGCTGTCTTAATTTTGATTTTTGAGATGTGCATCTTTCCCAGTTCCTCGTGTTATTTTTGTGCTTGAATTTTGGCTGTATTATTTGGTGGTTGCAAAATTATTTTTGGTGACCATGTGTAACAGTAGGTCTTCTACCATACAGGGACCTCCTGGCCCTGAAGGAGAACCTGGCCTGCAGGGAGAACCAGGTGCAAAGGTAAATGTTGAAATTATTCTCTCTTGTGCTGTTTAAATTTTCAGAAGCAAATCAGAATGATCTGATTCATTAGCCAAGTAGACAGTGATAAAGGAAATGAGCCATTAAGAAATACTGTTACTGTCATGATGACTGCATTATATGTAAACCCTGTCATTGTTAGGAATATTGTTCCTTAAAATCCAATGATTTGTTTTTCTTGTGATATTCTAGGGAGACATTGGACCTGCTGGGAAGGCTGGAGAACCAGGCGACCAAGGTTTAAGGGTAAGCTATGGATACAAATCTTCTTCCAAAAAGGAAAGTATGTTAAAAATGTGTCAGAAATGCAGATTGAGAAGCCTTGCTTTATCAGAAGCATTCAAAAAGAAGCTATTTTCTGATACCTTTAAAATAGATTTTTAGTACTGTGGCAAGTTAAAAAGAATATTGATTATAATCTCGAAATATTTCTGTCCTGGGTTCAGCTGAGATGATAGTTAATTTTCACAACAAGCTGGTTGGGCTGACCCAAACAGCCAATCCAATGTGACATCATGCTCAGTATTTAAGTGGGGAGCTGGCTGAAGGGAGAGGCTCTTGCTACTCAGGAGCAAGCTGAACATCGGGTGGTGCGAACACTGCCTGTTGTATATGCTTTTTGTCAGTATTATTGATTGTTGTTTTCTTCTCCCTTTGCCATTCTGTCAAACTGTTCTCATCTCAACCCACGAGTTTTGACTTTTTCCTTCTGATTCTCCTCCCCATCCCACCGGGGAGGGGGGAGGAGTGAGAGAGTAACTGTGTGGTTCTTTATTGCAAATTGAGGCAAAACCACAACAAAGTGTCTCATGTCACGGAGAGACATGAACGAGTAGTTTGAGCATGAAGGTAAATTCGAGGGTGTCCAGCCCAGCTGTTAAGATTACCGCACACAATAACACTGTGTACGATACCCAGCCTAGGTGAGATAATGGAAACATTATAGTCTCAGCAGAGCACGGTATCTCTCTACATAGTATCTAAAGCAGCTGATTTGCTTCTGGTACTGTGGATGGCTCATTCAGCACTTGATTTTACCAAGTACTTCTGCCCCTGCTTATTCTTCCTGTGCGTGTTACCCCCCTCATCCGACCTAAACAGTTGCCTACCTTTCAAGGCTGAAAAAACTTTTTTAAAGTGCTAGAGACAGATCTTATAGGGGACACTTCTAAAAGAGCGTAAACTATATCCTTTCAGACTTAAGCCTTACCATTGAGCTTTCTTGTTCCGTTAACTCTTTGCTGTCATCTTTTCCTCCTGTGCAATATCTCCAGCAAGGTGGATTCCACAATTCTGCCTGTTCTTGGGGAAGAATAATTCCTGTTACTGGTCCACAGTGGATGTTCTGGACTTAACCCTACCACTATGTCTGAAATCCTATATTATTAGTATAGGGCAGCGTGTATTTGGTTTTTTACTGTCTGCATGCAAAGTTGCAAGTTGCCAGTCTCTTTACCTGAGATAGGCAAATATTCTAAAATGCTGTGGTGCCGATACTGTTTGTAAATGGCGAGTTTTTCATGGCCCTAAAATGAGTCACTAACCATACCAATATAGTAGTTATCCACATAAACATGGAAGTTTCAGGATGGAATATGTGTATTATTGAGGTTACGGTGATTACATGTTGTGTACTCTGAAATCAAACTATCTCAGTGCCACTGTCCAAATCTCCAGTGTTATATGGACATAACATTGCCTTTTTTTCTAATGTTGAGCACATTTTGTGTTTTCCTGTGTTCAAGATTCGCAGGGCTGTGACTCTGCCACTGTAAGTCCATGAAAAAAAGAAAATAAATAAAGTACAACAGCAACATAAAGTTATCCAAAAGAAAATAAAATGTGTAAAACTAGTCAGAGTTCCTCCAAGGCAATGCTTCTATGTCAGCAAGTTAGGCAATAACTTTGTTTCAACTGTTACTTTCTATAAGGGTGAACCAGGACCTCCAGGAGAAGATGGTGTTCAAGGCAAAGATGGCCCAAAGGTACATTCAGTTTTTATAGCAGATGTAAAGCAGTCATATTAGCTTAAGGACCCAAATGTCTCTCTGCCTCATATTTCACCAGGTCAACAGAGCCCACTATCAGTGCACTTAGTTTTGACATAGGAGGCCCTGTACATTATAGACTTTCCTGTGCCTTTTAAGCACATACCTATCCTGCAAGTGCCACAAAGTTGAATGGCTTGACAGAGAAATGTAAGCTGGAGGACTGAGTACAGCTTATTTCCATGGTGACTATCACACTGGAGAGAGCAAGCCCAAGGCTGCCCCACTTGCTGCATTGGATCAGTGCTGTGCCAGGGATTGTGACAGGTGCCAGGACAGGGAATGTCACAGAAGACACCCTCACGTAGTTGGTGATGGATGAGGCAAAATCTGGCTGTAGGGAGTACAGAAATGAGATAGAAAGGGCTTTACCCTAACTCGAAGTCTGATCTGAAGTTAATTGGTGAGATTCCCATCAGTTTTAGTTGCTTTTTGTTGAACTTGAAGATTCAGAATTCACTTTTCTCAAGAAAAAAGTAATGCTGCAGTAGCAGCTTGACTAAGGTTTTGGGTTTTTATGCTTTACTTTAGGGAGACCCTGGAGACCAGGGACTTCTTGGAGAAGGTGGTGACAAAGGAGAGATAGGGTTACCAGGAATTGCTGGACCCCCTGGTGAACCTGGAATAATGGGCATTCCTGTAAGTGTTTTCAGGTTTAAGTAGACTTTTTGTTCATTTGCTTTTTTGTAATCGTTTTCTTTTTAATTTTGCTTGCTTCTTTTATTTTTCGTGTTCTGATTTCTATTGCAATTAGAGATGAACATCTTTAAATTAGCTTGCCTCCCTTTTCTATGTGGATCAGCTTTTCAGGGTTGGTGGGGAGAGGAGACAATTGTTTCTCCTGTCTTAAACCTGGGACCTCATAGCAGATAGTGGTTCCTCACCACTTGTCACACAGACACATACATCACACAACCTGGAGCCTCTCACTTCGGATCTCTCCTCTCCAGACAACCTTCTGTCATTAGTCTCTATCCTCACCTTCATTTGGAGACTCTGAGCAATCTCAATCTCATTCTTTAAATCTTAAGAACACCAAAAGAAATTGGCAAGACGCACATACTACCATAAATTGTGCTGTAAGATCTTTCATTGTTTTGTATCCCTTTCCCTACTCGTGGCTTTGTTTACTGTCCCAGGGCTCTTTAGTTTTTAGTTTAGTGTAAAGATTCCATGGGGCAAAGAACTGCTGTTTTGAGCAGCTTGTAAATGATGAAACGTTACACCTTAGAGCACACAAGATTTGGATCCAGTTTAAGATTTTGTGCTAATGTTCTTACCATATAAGTGTTTAGCTATCATTCCTTTTAATAAACCTTAACAACAAAAGGAAAGTCTAAAAACTACATTTCTAGAAAAAGTGATATCCTGAACATTGAAGTTGCTTTAGTTACAAAGCTGTTGCAGCACAGGCACCAACAGCACAGGACTTCTTGAAGTGTTGGTATGGATTATATTGCCTTCTCTGGTAAAGAATACAAGACAGGTCAAAAGTGACTTAAAAGCAGTATCACATGAGAGATATTGGATAATACAAATTATTTCTGCAGTTGATTCCTGATCAGTTGCCAACAGAGGATGGCCTACCGTTCCTAACAGTGATTTTTCTACACTGCTGCCAAGGTGCTGTAAAGATAATGTTATGGATGCTGTCCATCCTGCGCTAAATGAGGGTCTATCATGCTGGGAAGCACTACTTCAGAGGATAATTGTGTGCTGTGGTGTGATGTCGTGTCTTTGGTGGACCTTCTCTTCTTACCTTGCCAATCACCCTGTAATGAGGCATATACTACAAGGAGAGAAAAGAAAGAATTTCATTATTCCATTTTGTTCTTAAAAGACATTTATTCTTTAACTAATTTCATTTTAGTACCTCTGTGAAAGGAATTAAATAAGCATATCGTGAGAGCACTAGTCAACATTGTTAGATCAATTTTCGTATTTGTTCTGGCATCACTCCTAGCTGCTAAAATCCATCTATAAAATCTGTCTTGCTGAAGTTTTATGCAACTTCTTAATGTGAACTAATATTTTGGAGCACAATTTCCAAAGCAAGTATGTAGGCTCAAGTCAGACATCAGATTCACTTACCAAAAATCATCATATTCTCATTCACAGCCCTCTGGCTGCCTTCTCTGTAGCTCTTATGTGATGATGGAGTCTGAGTAAATATTAGTTGAAGGGCCAGCTGTCAATGGCTGTAAGCACTGTCCCTTCTGTCCTCTAAGCACCAGTGTTACAATTGGGTCTCTCTAGTCCTGGGTTCTTCACAGTGAACTACTTTTCTAATGCAGGCAAAAAATGCTCTTTTAGTTGTCAGCATGCTTAGTGTGCTACATAATAATTTTTGTTTCTGATACAATGATATCACCCTGACTTTTGCTTCTGTTTTGGGCTGACAATTCTGGAGAAGCTCAAAAGTTTCATAAAATTTTATGAAATTATCATAAAACAGCTCAGCTCTGGCATATCTGCATTGTATGTAATTGTACTTGTAAACAGTAAACATAAGCAGTACTTCTGTGCCTCAGTGAGACAGGCGGGTCTGGCAATTCAGTGTTTGGGAGTATGTGGTTAGCAGGGGATTTTTCACGTTTCTGTTCTACGCATTCCAAAGGCTGCTGCAGAGCTTCCTCCCTCCCCACTCATCCTCCCTGGCATCTGGGAGTTTTCGCATCACGGTTTTGGTTTGACTTGCTTCTAGGGATGCGGACAGATCACAACATCCTGGTCTAAACATGGAAATTGGTTTCCTATAATCAGTTATCTCAGGGTTTTATTGGAGGTGAGAGTAGTATTACATTTTTGTTAAACAAAAGCTTACAAAGCAACAAATGAGCTCCACAAATCAGTTTAAACCATATTTGCCCTGGCTTGTCACCACAATGACTCAAAAAAAAAAAGAATGTATCTACCTGTATCCAAAACTGAAGCTAAATTACCTCCTCTACCTCACAGAGCTTTTGGGTAATTTGCAACCTGTGAGCAGTGGACACATCCAGCCCTTCGGGAGGACCAGTTTTTGGAGTGACCTAGAGGGCAGCGGGGCTGTAGCTCCACAGCACACCCAACTACACAGTCACCCAAGAGGCGGGCAGTGGTAGGCACCAGCACTTACTGAGTTAGGTCACTGCTCTGCAGCACATTGCGTCAGTCAGGGCCCTGCTCTTCACACTTGACAGCCCCAAGGTTTTCTTAGTTTTCCTCTGACTGTGTATTGTACTTCTCTAAATCCAGTATTTGCCTTGAAGCAATTGTATTCCTAAAGTAATACTTTCTGTATGGACAAGGTTTATTTGGGTTTTCCCCCTATTTTCAGTGCATTTCCACTAGTTTGATAAGTGATTGCTGATGTTTGCCCACTTATTTCTGCTGTAACTTGAAATGGTCCTAACTTGCTTACAGCCATAGTTAATGAGATTTTTCCTCCCACTTCTCTGCGTTACAAAAGCCTGCTTAGTTATCCAATTTGGAGCACAGTTTAAATATGTTTCCAGGGCCTTTCTCAGTCATTTCTTTTTCTCTCCCTAATAAATGTACAGGGTCCCGAAGGAACACCAGGAAATCCAGGTCAGAGGGGCCGTTTAGGAAAGAAGGTAGTATTTTTTATCTTCCCCAGTTCGTTTCCTTTTATCTGAAACTTGAATTTACATTACAAAATAATTCCTTTGAACCAAGTATGTCCCTGGTTTATGTCACCCTTCAAGCCAATTTTTTTTTTCTTGCTAGCCATAGCAATTAGAATTGTCATCATTCTGTAGCCAGTAACATTCAGGAACTTAGCAAATTTAAATTTGTATCAGGATGTGATTTTGCAACTCAGAACAGTCCCTGCTGCTATCAAAATATGTTTAGCTTTGGCTAAAACAAAAGAAAAAATAGAAAGGCTTTAGCAGAGTTTTTTTTCACTGCAGAGTTCTGGGTTTAGACATTCAAAGAACTACAGTAAGTGACACATGCAAATATAAAACTCCTATTAAATAATGCTGTTATATACTTTAGTTAATCATAAACTGCATTTTGAAACTTAGTATCAGTCTCTTATTAATTTTAATACAATAACACCAACAGGGGGAAAAGGGGCAGCTTGGCCCTCCTGGAGAAATTGGACCTGCTGGTGACTCTGGCCAACCTGGAGAAATTGGCCCCAAAGGTGCAAGAGGAACTCGAGGTCTCTTGGTTCGTACAAAACATGCTTATTTAAGAGCTCACATATTTCTGGTTTAGCAGAATCCTGTCTCTCAACGAGAAGAGGCAAATCACAGCTGTAGCACATATAAATATTTTTTGTGGTAGCTGGAGATGCAGCAGTGTCCTTCTCAGCCTGTGCATCCCAATGAGTGCCCTGGTCTTTCAGCATCAGAATGAGACCTATGCACCTGTCCAGACAGAAACACGAGCCAGGGACCTGGAGGGAGTCATCTTATGCTCTGGTCAGCTTCCTGATCTGTCAGTCAGAGGAGCAGGATGGCAGGGCATGCCATTGAATACTCATGCCCCACAGTCCACATATAACCTCACTGCTATGGCTGTTTCTTAAACCTCTCCAGTTCTGAGAACAGAAATCATGAGACTTGCCATTACATGAAATAAGCCTTAGCCATGTCTGAAACAAAGCATTTGAGATGAGGACTGCTACTCCTGTTGAATGGCAACCTGATCCAAAGTTAACCGAATTAAGTATATTTCCATTAATTTTACGAGCGCCTCTCGACACAAGCTCCCCAAGCTTGCTCCAGACTGTGTGGCAGATGCACAGGCACATGCAGCCACCACACTAGTGAGGCAGTGCGCCCATCTTACTGCTCCAGGGCCCAGTCCTGTGGCCACTGAATGCAGCACTTTGTCCCTGAGCACACGAAGTACAGAAGTAAAGTAACTATCTAATGGCCAATATTTTCAGCAGAAGGACTTGAACTCAGCTTCCTAAGTGAGGACCACCCTCAGCTTCTCTTGCATACTGTGTATTTCTAAACAGTTTCTCCACACCTCCGAACACTCAGATCCTTTTGATCTTAATTACAAGGGATTATAAAGTTAGGACTGAAAACGTTGACCAGTTTCCACAGAACAGGGAAAAGCCCAGTATTCTTTACCAAATGAATTTGGACCTAACAAGGAAATTGTCTGTGATTCTGAAATCTCAATATTTGAAGATTTTTCCAAGTGATAACTTTATAAAATGTATGCAGTGTTGTAACATTTTTCTGTCACTGATTATTGCATTTAACAGGGACATCCAGGAGGAATGGGACCGGAAGGAGAGTCAGGAATTCCAGGTTATGGGGTGAGTTTTTTAGTGAATTCTTGTACACACACATCCCTAAGGTAAGTCTGTGGTACTCTAAATAATTTCAAGTATCAGGGGGATCTGTATCTAGAATACACAAGTACCTTTAGGAATGTCAGATACATTGGTTTTGTTTTTTTTATCCACAGATTTGAAACCTTTGTTTGTCCAATGCATCTCGCTCTTTGTGAATAAAGTTCCTACAAAACTACTACGACTCTTCATTATAGAGTTCAGCAAACACCACCACCTCTGCTTAATGTCTGACCAGGCAGTTTCAGTAACACAAACACTGATGGAACAAGGTTACTTGAAGGACATACAGATATTGTGACTGATCATCGTCATAGATGGATTGAGTCCTGCTCTTATAGACCAGGCTGCTGTGTCTTTTTTCCAAACAGAAACTTACATCAGTGGCCCTAAGCCTGCAGTAAGAGCCAGCCCAGTGCCCCTCACCTGCATCAAGCCCTGCCAGAACCTTTGGTTTCTTACTGTACACAGAGTTTTCCTGCACACAATACATTTTCTGCCTGGGTCCATTAATTTTGTGCCACATCACTATTTAGCATTATTAACAAGCAGCAAAAAAATAATAGTAATAAGCATCTAAAAGAAAGTTTGGAATTAATTATTTCTTTAATTATTTGTCTTTGAACTAATTTTTGTTTTGTTTGCTTCTTTAGGGTCACCAGGGTCCTCCAGGGTCCCCAGGGCCCCCAGGACCCAAAGGAGAAAAGGTAGGAAGATTGATTATACTGTCTTACAGTTTCAGTAATTGTAAAGAGAGGAAATGTTACTGCATGCTCACTGTTTTCCACAGCATGCAGCAAAAGCCGGCATTAGCAATATTTATTAGTATTGTGAGAGAATATGAAAAGAAATGCAGAACTGGGGAAATGGATCATTCAGAGGCAGAGTCCTAATTACACAGCTGAAATGTTTCAGATTTTAAAACACAAAGTACCCATTGTAAGAAACACATTCTATTGTATCAGATAGCACCCCTGCCCTTAGCAAGCAATGCTGACAGAAATAATAAGTGTGGAACCAGCTAAGTATTTACTTAGATTTAAACCTGTGAGTACACCCCCAAATTTTGCTGAAAGTCCAACCAAGATGAACAAAGGTCTATGCTTAATATAAAATGTTAGGGGCAGGATGTTGCTTTGGTGCTGCTATTTTAGGGTCAAATTCACTGTGGTTCTTTTAAGTCTCAAGTTCTGCAAACGGCTTTGTGTGCTAACTGAAGTCTGTGGTCCCAAGCAGGTACAGGAATTCCCGTGAAGATTCCCCATGAAGATTAGTTTGGAGTTGCACCAGACAGAGAAATACGTTCTTACATTAGGGCCAGTTTTGCAAAGAATACTGCTAATAGGCAATTAGTGGCGATTTATAACTAGGTTCCGATACAATTTTCAGAAACACTAACTGAAAACTAAATTCTTGGTAGCTAGGTGTCTAGCTTGCTTGGTCACTTCAGAAAAAGCACTTTGTGTGGTGCACTTTGGAAACCATTAATCATATTTAAAATGTTAGCTTCTTTGCATTCAATGTTGGTAAATATCATTTGGAATTGACAACTTTTTGCCTATTAGGTTGGACAGCAGTTGTTTCATATTTAACATCTAATAGAGTTCAGGCTGATTGTTGGGAGTCTTCTGTACGCTGGTTTGTCTATTTGAAGTATATTTCTCAAAACAATGAAAGAAATTTTGTTTTTTCCTCTTGTCAAATATACTGTTTATCCTTTTTTTCATTAAATAAGGAAATGATTACATGGACATTCTTCAAATACTTTATATATATATATATATATAGTTGCCTTTGAGAACAGAGCAAATACTTAGGTTTTTTTTAATCCTAAATGTCTTTAGGACATTTAGGTGCATGTTAAAATGGAGTTACCATTTCCACTGTATTAAAACCATAAGCATCATATTCACTTCTAGCATCTGTACAGTGTGCTTTCTGGGTGTTTTTTAGCATTTGAACATGTGTGCATTGTAGATGAGTATGAATTTCCAAGTTAATATTTGTAATAATTATCTTTGTTTTAGGGTTACCCAGGCGAAGACAATACAGTTCTTGGACCACCTGGGCCCATAGGTGAACCAGTAGGTCCTTCTTTCTCAAAAAACTTATATGAGTGCCTCTCAAGACAAGAGACAATGCAGGCTCTTTCTGAAACTTTAGATCACTGTCTCAGGAGTCAGTACTCCCTTGTACAAAAATGTAGAATGGTGGTCCTTTAATCGGTAATCCCTCTTTAAAAAATGCAGTCATGTGCTTTTTCCTGCTTAAGAGTATGTGCCCTGTGTTTAATTGCACTAATGCCATTAGTCTGTGTTTAGACCAGCACATTTTGGAACAGAATTTTACCCTCTGTGTTTATCCTGAATTATACCTAATTGCTTTACTAAACAGAAATATGTTTTGACTTATTTCATTATCACTACAAGGCTAATTTAGCTGATTCAGAGAGAACTGCATTTTGAAAACTTTTTTTTCTTTTTTTACTAAATTCATATGTGGGATATCTCTCTGCAGCAGTTACAAACACGTCCAAAAAAAGAATGCCATCTCAAAATCTTGTTAGAAGTGTTTCATATTCAGGCTTTGATTGTGCCAGAAGAAATACTTGTACAGCCTACTTCTCTTTGGATTAACCTTAATATTTATACTTCACCTTCTCAAAAGGCAGGACTATAAGACCCTGATGTATCTCAAGACAGAGTCTGGACTAGATTCTGAACTGAATTATAGAAATGCATGAGAGAAGAGATTCCAGACAATTCTGTTGTAGTCAAACTGGCTCTGGAACACTGCTCAAATGTTGCAAGCAGGGCCTTTCCACCTTGTGGATTCCCTCTAGGAAACATGTCGCGAGGCTGCTGAAACCTTAGAGTATACAAGCAGTTGCATAATAGTATCTATTGGTGGATATGCACTAGAAGTGGCTAATCTGTTCGGTTGTGAACTGTAAAGATACATTGCAGTTAGAGGTGCCTGCCAGCTTTTCATTATGTGCCTGTACTTAAGTGGGAAAAAGGTAGTCCCTTATTATTTCATCCAACGATCGGCTGGACATCTTTTGGGAAGCCTTAGCCATTCTTACTTTCTATGGGCATGGTTTCCTATCCCATCATTTTTTCTTTGACTGAGATTTGATCCGTTTGCTGCAATGAGAGTTAAAATTCTGTGGAAAAATTCCATTTCTTTTGGGACTGGAGTAAGGGCCTTTCCCTAAAGTAGAGCCAGTGTGTTTCTGAATGCAGCAGGAAGAATCATGGGACTCAGAAAAATCATGCCATTCCCTCTGCTCCTGTGAAGTTCTCATATGTGTGAGGCATACTGAGGGATTGAAGTTGCCTTTTTGTTACGACGAACTTCAGAATTAAAGCAGATTCTGAGTACAAGAAGTCATTTCAGAAAAGAACTCCATTTTTCATATGTTGTCCTACAGAAACCATAAGAACTTTTCTTGCATGTCTTGAAAACAAAGTTTCTTCATTTATTTGTGGAAATTTTTAATTCAGATATCGTACATATATGGGTATAAACCTGGAGAAGTTCTGCTGAGGTCAACACTCCTATTTTATTTATACCCACGTAAAACCTATCTTTTAGCTTCTAGCCTTCAGTTACATAGTATTTTATGCAGTGTCTACAGTCTGACTGCAATGCATTTTATTTAGAAAAAAAGTAATGTTTATTCCTTTAGACAAGCTAATTTTAACATTTGTAATCCTCAGTCCCGTCTCATTGGTTAGTCTGTCTTGAGGGAAATTCCAGCTCTTTTTTTGTACTTCATTACAACATTAATTCAGTTCAGCTGTTATATTTTGCTCTTTGGTTTTCTCTCTAGGGTCCTAGTGGTGAACGTGGAAATAGAGGAGAACCTGGTGATGAGGGCTACAAGGTAATACTTCTTGCTTTTTATTCTTTTTATTTGAACGTGGTGTACTATGCATACATGTAGAGTAATGTAGAGGAAGTATCTTCTCTTACAAGTGTGCAGAGAAGGACGTGCTGGTGCCTCACTACACTGATGAGCTCTTAGAACATATTGGAGTATCTTTCATCTGAGAAGCTGAGAGAGCTGGGAATCGAGCTGGAGAAGAGAAGGCTTGGGTGATCTTAATGCATAGAAATACCTAATGGGAGGGAATGAAGATGAAGGAGCCAGACTCTGAAGGAGCTAGCACTATTTCTTCATAAATCTAACCCTAATAATTATTCATGAATTGTGTTCAGTCTTTCAGGAAATACAAATTGGATGGTAACTCATGCTAATCACTAGTGCAGTTTGTTTGCTGAAGTACAAAAGAGACAGTCCTTGACACAGAATACCCTGTTTAAGTTACACAGACAATACAGATAGAAATAATAATAAATCAATTAACCAAATATGATCTATGCTCACAGAAGTGCAGAAATGTTTAAATGATATGTAATTTCCACTGGCAGTTTGGAGCTTAAAGAAAAGCTCCCTAAGGTCTGATCTCAAACTATGCTCAACTCTCCTATCTAGGTCACGTCAGTGAAGCTGGGGCCACCCAGCACCTCCCAAGATGGGCTTTACAGAGAAATCTATAGCTCACTGAACGTGACAGCCTGAGTTACTTGTATTGCAATATGTTATATTTTCTGCTTCCCAGGGTCCTATAGGTCTTCCAGGGCTTAGAGGACCTATTGGACAACAGGGGCCTCCAGTAAGTGTTTCAGACAAGTGAGATTTCTCTATTGGCTGTTGAAAATGCATTTTCATCTGCAATCAAATGTTTATTTTTACTTATTTAATATATGTTCTTTCCAAAAGGGAGAGCCAGGTGAACTGGGAGAGCAAGGACCAAAAGGAGAAAGAGGTTCAGAGGTAAGTAGAAAAAACTAAAGCAAAACTGCACTGAATTGGAATTTGTATGTTTTTACTGTGCACTGATTATCCTTGGAAAACTGTTATATAAGGCTAAAATTCAGTATTTGGGTTTCCTTTTCGTACCTGCAGGGACAATAAAAATGTAGAATGGAAAATTGCATAATGATCTGGTATAGTAAATATGTGTTATTTGATTGATAAGTGGGTTTACTTTGAAGTGATATAAAGCATTATGAGACGCTCTTTTGGAAACATCTAAGTGATATTCAATTTGTACCCTTAAATGGCGTTTTCTTGTGGCAAACTAGCTCTGGAATACACCCAGGATTTTACTGCTCTGATTTATAAATGAAACCTCCTGGTACTGCACTGCACTGAATTTTCAGAGAGACCTGGAAATAAGGAAAACAGAATAGTAGAGGAATAATGACAGAGCAAGTCACGAAAAACATCAAAGACTAAATCTTTTCCTTTAGAAATAATAGTTCATCTTGGTGGTGTGTTGAAAATTGCCAAATATATTTTATATTCTCCTGTGGGTGGCTTTCATTGGCTTTTGAGATTTCAAAAGATTTCAGCTAAAAGATTCTTACAATATCAATTACCGTTGCAACTGAAAGGAGATGTTTTGTCAGAGAAGTTCCATAGCGCAACTCTGTTAGAGTTTCAAAATTTTCTAGGTAAATACAAGAATCTGTAGTAGATTAGAGTAGTAGTGGTAGAAAGAGAAGGGAAATATGATGCGAAGACATTGTCAGCATGTACTCTAACCATGCACTCAGATATATTGCCTTTGACAAACTACTCACAGCATGGGATAAAATCAGTCATTCCTCTGTTCTTCCCTTGGAGAACGTTTTCACTGTGTTGCAAGTGCCTCTCAGATTAAAAGTGCCATTTGCAAATATGGGACCAATACCCAGCCTGGAGCAACCCATAAGAGCCTAAAAATTTATGCAAAAATGTTAATAGTGAAAACATTCATACAGTCTTAACTTCAGTGGCGTCACTGGTGCTGCTACAAAGCCAATCCCATAAACTGCAATGCTGAATCATCTGGGTTTACTTTATATGCATTCAGAAATTTTAATAAAAACAATATAAAGTTCTTTGAATATACACATTCCAGTTCTGACTGGTGGACTATTTTATGCCTTTCTTAACAAAAAGGCATTAAATTATGGAAAAAAACAAAATTTTGCTGATTTTATCATATTTACATTGGTTATAAAACATTTACGCTTACAGTCATAGAATCATAGAATAGTTTGGGTTGGAAGGGACCTTTAAGGGTCATCTAGCCCAATCCCCCTGCAGTAAGCAGGGACATCTTCAACCAGATCAGGTTGCTCAGAGCCCTGTCCAACCTGGCCTTGAAAGTTTCCAGGGATGGGGCATCTACCACCTCTCTGGGCAACCTGTGCCAGTGTTTCACCACCCTCATTGTAAAAAAACGTCTTCCTTAAATCCAGTCTAAATCTGCCCTCCCTTATTTAACGCCATTACCCCTGATCCTATCACTACGTCCCCTTGTAACAAGTCCTTCTCCAGCTTTCTTGCAGGCCCCTTCAGGTACTGAAGGCCACAATAAGGTCTCCCTGCAGCCTTCTCTTCTCCAGGCTGAACAGCCCTAATTCTCTTTGCCTTTCTTCATAGACAATGACCTTAGCTTTTTCACTTTATTTCATGTTTTGTAATATTGCAGCATAGTAGTTTAGCATCACTTTTGCTTTAAGAACATTGTTTGAAACAATTAATCCAGAAAATCTTGAAAGATTTTTCTCCTTCATCTATGCTAATGAGTGTTATTCCTCTCCCTGCCGTCTGAGTGGTTTTATCTTTTAGAGCTAGGATAAAATTCGTGCCATAGATCTTTATATTCTGTCAAGAATATCCTATAAAGAAAATTCTCTGACATGATTTTGACCCATTCTGAGCTTTTCTTCCTTGGTGCTTGGCCTCCTGTGTCACTAAACCACTTACGAGAATGTTATCTGCTATCAGTATCCCTCAGTTTCTAAGACTACAGATTCCTAGGTCAGTCAAGACAAAAAAAAAAAGTCTGATTTTCAGTAAATTTTATCTTTTGTGTATATCTTAGATAAAAAGAATGTTCCCATGTGTGACATTAATGCTTTCTAGTATTGTCTTCCACATATATTCAGTGCATGTACATTGTCTGCTTTTCAGGACTTCCCTTTTAAAAGGTCCAGGAAGCGCTGAAAAGCACGCTTCCTTACCGAGGTGTGGCTGATAGAGAAGAAGTTGCCAAATTCGTAGTGAAAAACTTCTTACACCTATTGTTATTGAAAAAGTTCTGAAAACTACAGTTTACCAATTTGGGAAAGGGAAAAATTTATACAGTTCTACCAAAAACTTATTCACTTCTACTTGAAAAAATTTCTGCTGTCTCCTGAAATGGAAATAATCTGGCCCAAAGCCAGGCAATGTGAGCATGTGTACTAGAGGGGAACAATTCTCAGCTCTTAGGGACTAAGCTTAAGACATTTGTCACTTCACAAGTATTTGTAACTTCTAGGGACCTACAGGGAAGAAAGGAGCAACGGGTCAGACAGGCAAACCTGGAATTCCTGTAAGTAACAAAATTCTACAGTCTACCTTCAGGTTATAAACAAAAGAAAATTATAACTAATAAAACCAACATTAAGTCATGCCAGTGGTAACAGAAAGTCTTATGCTCACTCTAAAGAACCATCTTATTATCCAGGAAATGTAAAGGAACCCCTGTGAAAAGAATAATAATTTTTGAATCGATATTAAATGATACTAATTTATAGTCAGTTACTCAGCACATGGAAATAAAGTGCAGCTAATATAACAAGGTCCTTCCCACTTGTGAAGTTACTTAACTAGATCATTTTTGCATGTGGCTTGTAGACCATGTGCAAATTATCACATTATATTGCACAGAACTGCTCTACTGTTCACTCCTGGCTCCCATCAGTTCTTTGAACAGCTGCAGCCTACAGAAGCCTGGATCCATATGTCCATGATGGATACGGCTGGTAGATCTCTTGAGACTTATGTCTTGCTGTCACTTGCCCTGAGCAGAAATTTTTAATGCTTTTTCTTGAGTTACTGTAGAGAAGCTAACTCGTATCCCTTTCTCCCTGAGGGAGAAGAAAGAGCAGGATGCAGCAGGTGTTCTGTAAACTTAATCAAGACCAAAATGCATCAAGGCTATTTTGGCTCCCTAATGAATAATACCACACAAGCGCATATTGTGAATAACTTTTACTACCTTACATCATAACATTGTCAGTAACCAGAGAAATGCAGCTGCTTCACAGAGCTTGTACCTGCTGAGCAGAGTGCAAGAAGAGCCTTTTGAAGGCAAGGAGACTGTTTGTCTTTTGTAAATACTCGGCTCTTCTCTCTGGAGGACTGCAGAGAGCATATTGTTTGGCAGGCAAAGGAAAAGAGGGAAAAGCAAGACATATGGAAAAGTGAGGAGGAGAAGACAATAAAACTGGAACTTGAGGAAGTCTCAAAGCACATCACAAGGGCAAGATAATTCAGCAACCAGAAGTCAGAAATGAGATAAAGATGGCATTCTTCTTATCTTCTGTAGGGCTGTTGTTAACTATATGTTTTCAAATGACATGTGTTGTAGTTAGCATATTTTACATTTCTGAAAAATGCATTCATACAGAGATAATTGCAGAACTCCAAGCCCATTAAGACAGTGTATGTCAGTCTAAAGGGAAATGATTGTAAAGAAAAAAAAATCACTGTTCCTTTGGTAGATGTGACATGAGGCTTTTTCATGCAAGTATAGCAACAGTTAGCACAAACTTCTCTAATTAGAAGTTTGTATGTATTTCTGATATGCACAAATTTGAACAGTGTAAATTTATGAATGTACAATACAGAGTTTCTATTGAAATGAAAGCTGAAAAGGTATCCAGTTGGGTTTTTTTACAGGGATAAGTAGATGACTTTATCAGGCTTCCTTGCTTCAGTTTAAGAATCAACACTCTCAGCCATCTTCCAGGCCTGGCATGCAGAGGGGTTGGCTCCATGGTTTCAGCTGAAGTTGCTCAGATTCCACAACACAGCAAGTCTAAGGTTAAACCAATAGCATTTTAAACCAAACATCCTAACTCAGAGCCTCCTCTGCGAGTATTCGTCCATGTCACTGGGTTTGTTGTTACGTAGGGTTTAGGAAATACTGTGACTGAAATCTAGTTCTGTGATGGTGAAGATTAAGAGAGCCAACAGTGTTATGCTTGATTTGAATTTGTTTCAAGGGAAAACCGGGGCCAGCAGGGCAGAAAGGAGCAGTCGGGTACCCTGGACCAGAAGGCATTCCTGGGAACCCTGGCAAGCCTGGGCCATCAGGCAAGCCTGGCCCTAAGGTAAGTTGCTGGCAGCATTGTTCCCCTTTATGTCATTTTGCATTACAAATTTTCTAAGTTTAGGGTATTTAAACAGAGAGAACCATTCTCAGTTCCTTGAGCATCCTGAAAATTAGACCAATTTTTTGTTTTCTTTCTCTTTTGACCCTGATATTCTGGCCAGGATGTAAAGTTAGCGTAAGAGAAGTGTGCTGTGAGAACTATTTCATTAGCATAAGCTAGTAGTAACTACAGCTAAGTGAAAATGCTTTCTTAATAAGAGAGGCTTCACAGTTCTGTTCCCGAAAATGAGCTACAGACCCCAGGGAGACTGTTTCCTCTCAGACTGAGATAATCCCACATTTTCCTTATTATCTTTGAATTTGTAACCTATGTCTCTCTACCTAAGCGATTCTGAACCTTTGCCCAAAATGAGTAAAAAAGCGTAGTAGGTATCTGAGGTACCTGGGAACGTGCTTGGAAACAGGATTTTTGTCTGCCTGTCCTTTGCTGTGGGCCAAGGGTGGTGACCTGGCTTCTGCTGCTTCTGGGAGCAGTGACACAGCTCTTCACTTATCCACTCCAGAAAGGAGGGAGAAAATTCCTTTAGCTGTCATTGCTGAAAGTCTGCTCACTTTGATTTGGGGTATGGTATTTCTCAGTAGTTCTAGTTAGATGGACCAGTAATTGTTATTAAAGGATGCCAAGTTAGATTTGGTGTTAGGGATTAATCAAGGTGCCAAATGAGGCACTGTTAGAAGTACAAATTTCCTATCTGCTTGAACAAGGAAAAAATTAAACAAGTTAACCGTAGGGGGCAGATGGACCCTATTCGAGCCTCTCCAGCTTCAGATAATGTCCACTGAACCGCTTTCAAGTACTTAAAATTCTTTGGAGTTGGTTTTATGAGTATCACCCCAAAGAATTCTTACGTTTTTGCCTTTCTAATCAAAATGTCATCTTTCATATTAAAAAAGTTCCCATTACTCTGTATTAACAATATATAGTAGCATTATAATTTCTAATAAAGAGAGGCTTTTAACTGATTTTTGCCACAATGAATCAAAAGAACAGAACTTTTGCTATGTAAGTTTGTCAGCCCATCAGGCTATAAACCAAAGTATCATATTCAAAAGCCCTGAAAATCACATTTAATATAAAAATCCTGTTTCATATAACACTTCTGTTTCTATGAATCCTTAACAGAATGTCATATGAAATAAGAAAGAAGATATATGTATGTATATATGTATGTATTTCTTCTAAATGACATCACAGAAACATTCATTTGGATGGTAGCAAATTTCCATTTTGCATTTTTTAACATGTCACAATTGGCTTAACTCCATGTACTTGGTATCGTGTAATTTCATTAAAAATGGTTGCTTTTGTTTATAGTCTAGTGTTCTTATACATTTTCATAACAAATATTCTGATCTTTCTTGGTGTGGTAAAGTTATTGTATACAATCACTACACAGTGTACACAATCGTACTAGTATTATCAGTATGCCTGGTATTTATAAATAAGTGTGTTGTATTTTGAATGTTTCAGTGGGAAGGTAGTCTCATCTTTTTTCTTAATGCGGAGTTCCTTCTTCTTGAAAAAATGAATAGTGTGAATCTCAACTGTGTTTTCAGCCCATCCGTAATGAATGAATTCAGCATCTTGTTTTCATCAGAAGGAGCTCTTTATTGTAAGCTCAGAATCCTCAGGCATCACGCAACACTCACCCAAGAACCATCTCATGGAGTCGTCTAATGGAGATTAGTACTGTCTTCCTGCATATTTCAAAATATAGTCAGAAAATAATTAAATAGAGATCAACACTAAAGACTGTTAATCTGAACATACAAATTTTCATGTCTGGGAAAAATTTTAGGTCTCATGTAAACTATTCTGTATGATTCCCTGTAGGAGGTAAAAGCAGTCATTGGCATGCCCATGAGTGCTTCATATATACTTGAACGCACAATTACTGTGGATAGAAGGTTGCTTACTATTTGGAGATCACTGGTGATCCAACTGGGCAACTGTTCCTATTTAGGAGAGTGCTGATAGGGAAGATGCCTTGCATAAGCCCAAAGAGGCAACTGATTCTCTTGAATGTTCTCAGAAGTCTTTCAAGGTCTAGGTAGGTGATCCCACACAAAACACAGCAGGATGTATTTAGGGTAGGACAGAACAAGGTTTAAGATGATCACTGAACTGAGCAACTGCAATGGGCTGTGGCATGGTTAGCATTTGCTTTGCTGACAGTCAGTGACTCGTTAAACAATGATAACTTGACTCCTCGGAAACCTCCATCCAGCCCACAGTTAAAGCACACGTAGCTTTGTTGCCAAGTATGATGGGGTTTTGCTTTTGGAATATTAGCAGAAATCCAGATAATACTGCTGATCATTGTCTTTCCATATATTTTGATGTACTATCAATGTGTGTCCGTATATCCAGAAAGCATTAAGTGGCTTTGACTGATGTTATGTTATGTGCCTGTTTTAGTGTACAATGAAAAAAGCATGTTTGGCTGTTCTGCTTGTAATCAATTATTTTCAATTTGTTAAGGGTAATAAAGGAAACTCAGGCTTACCAGGTCTGGCAGGTTATCCCGGAGCTCGAGGTCCAAAGGGATTGCCAGGCATGCCAGGCCCCATGGGAGCACCTGGACTAAAGGTACACACATGGGATCTTGTTGTTTAAGTACAGTATTACTCATACTACTTAGTCTTCATATTGCATTCAGTGATTGTGGAACCACCATGCTACTGTTAATCATATGAGTAACTGACATCAAAACTTATTGGAAGGTTAAGACTGAAAGTTGTGCTGACCTTGTTTCTATAAACAGTAATTTGAAAACAGAGTTCCCATCCATCTGGATGCTATTCCCAACTCCAGAAGCCATTCAAAACACTTTATATTTATTCATCCAAAGCTTTAGGGCCAAATGTTTCCTGCCCTTTTTTTCCTTAAACTTCTGTAACTACTAGAACAATTCAGATGATTTGAATATCTAAGCAATCTGTTAGCAGAGAAGTACTGTAATTTCAAGCCTAAGTCCCAAGTTTATGGGCTAACAAGCATGTCCGGGGTGTTCATTTATCATGGGAGTTAAATTGTTCTCATTCAGCCCTGTCAGAAAGAATGGACTCTGAGAATGCTCCATTTTCCAGGCAGTTCCAGGTACCTGATATCAGCATATCCTCATATTAATTAGACTCATTTCAGTGGTAAAAGAAGCAAAGAATGGAAACATTACAGATTATTTTCTCCATTTAGAATAGGATTTTTCATCTAAAAACATGATTTGCAGTGTTCTGTGAGATTGTATTGGTAAGCAGTTTTTAAAACCTTAAGTTACTTGAAAACTGGGGGAGGGAAATACTGTCTGTTATCTTTTCATAAAATATTTTAGTATAAACTATTCACTGTTTGTAGTGTTTATTGCCAGTGCTCCCAGTCTGGATTTTACTCCTTTGTCTAGACAATGAGCCGTAGGAGGTAGCTCCTGCTCAGAAATTCCTGCAGTCTCAGAAAGACAGGGAATAGATGAGGTGAGGGAAAACTGTTACCGCACAGCACAAAAGAAGCCATACTGAGTCAGGCCAAAAGTCTGTCTTTGTTCGAGCAGAAAGGCAACACCTAGGAAAGAGCACAGGCACAAAGCAATCATGAAAGGTGTATATTACCAGCCTTAATTGCAGCTCAGTAACCTCCTGAGCTAAACATAGTTTCTATATATTTGATAGACCTCAGAGGATTTCTCTTGCATGAACTTGTCTAGTTTCTGTTTGAATCAATGTAAACTTTTAGTCTTACAGCAAGGAGTTCCACAACTATGCTATGCCTTGCTCAGAGGATTACTTTTTAAATTTACTTCTAACCTACTTGTTCTGTATTTCGTTTTGTGAATTTTAGTGCTTGCACTGGGAGATAGCATACTGGAAATGATCCAACATGTATGGGTTTTCTATTTCCAAGTCAAGGAACAGTCAAATCATATTTGCATTTTAGTGAAAGTATAATTATTGAAAGCATTCCTGATGGCGATAAAATTAATGGAGTAGGTCTATTTCTTAGAGAGAAAGCAAGTCCCACACTTCTGCCAGGAAACCGATCTTTACATTTATAACTGTCATAATTGTAATAAGAGATACATTATCTTCCTATTCACAGGGTGAGAAAGGGCTCCTGGGTCATCCAGGAAAGCGAGGCAAAAGAGGCCTTCCAGGATCACAGGGTGACCAAGGACCCACAGGAGATGCAGGGCTGAAAGGCCAGACTGTATGTAATCACAGTTATTGATGCAAAACAAGTACTCCAAGAGTTACCAACGTGAGATAATAGTAAGGATGCCTGCTGCTATTACAGGGAGAAGATGGAGATCAAGGCTTAATGGGGTTTCAAGGATTCCCAGGTCCAAAAGTATGTGCTCATTCTTTTCTGTTAGATCTTAAGCCATTTACAGAGTGAGAACATTAGGAAAGCACGGAATTAATCGACTTTAACAATAATTTGTTCAAAATCTATCTGAACTGTTGGAACATTGTAGGCAGAACTGTGTACTCCTTGTCTAAAGACAAATGTTTTGGGTCAGTGTGCTTGGTATTTTCACTGTCATTGCTCTTAGAAATTATCTTACTTCCACCGATTGCAGGATATTGAAACAAGTGAATAGCTAATGTCCGTGTTTGCTTAAACTGTTCCTTTGCATTTTCAGGGTCCTGCAGGGGACGTTGGCTTAGTTGGAATTCTGGGCCCAAAAGGTCCAACAGGCCAAGTTGTAAGTGTTTCACTCCATGAAAGAGATTGTCAGGATGGCTTGCAAGCGGCGCATGTTTTTAATTTAGTGAATCATCTTTTTTCGTACTAACAAGGCCAGAACCCTCTAACCAAACCTTTCTCGCTGAAACTATGTCTCCGCTAGAAGCCCTTTGCCTGTACCTCAACACTGCTCTGGTTGCAACATGGGTACGGACACACAATCAGAGCTGGGCTCTTAATTTTGAAGGAAAAAAGCAAGCTCTGCTGACCAAATATGGCTCTCCTAGTATAGTTTTGTGTATACAAGTATCCTTATTGCTGTCATATCTTTGTCTGTTGGGGTTGAACATTCTATTTCTTCTTACTTGCAAGAATGCTAATTGTATAACTCTGTCCTACAGCAAAAGAAAAAAGGGTCAAACTTTGCCTGCAGTAAGACAGAGTGGTGCTCAGGCATTACTGATGAGTGTGTAGTCTTTTTCTAATAAGGATTTCCTTTTTATCTATAAGATTACTAACCTGCATTAGCTCATTCTTCATGACTCCTTCTTCATGACATTCCGCTTTGCTACTCGCCAAAAACATGGAAGCATATTTAGCATTTTGTAATATTGGGGAGTGTGCATCCAGCTTTACAGCATCACGTGAAAAAGGGTAAAGGGGGAAAGGTTTCAGCATGGAAGGCCTTACTACAAAATGTTCTTCTCTTACTGCTGCCATTGCCATCACAGAACTGAATTGGTTCAGTTAACCAGCTGCAGAGCAGCAGCTGTTGTGATCTGTTCTAATAGCTGCTTTCTTTTTCTAAACTTTCCTGTAAAAGATAAACACTGGAAATGAGCAGTCTGCTCAGTGAAATGGAACAGGAAAGTAACATTTTAGCAGTACTTACTGGCAGCTTTACAAGAGTACCTGTGGACAGTAGTATAGCTCAAGATATAGTTGACTGTAGCTCAATAAATATGTGGGCTTTGGTAATTAGAGTACTTTAGTTTCCACTAGTTCTAGCACATCAGCTTTCACATAAAAGAAGGTATGGGGGCTTTCCAAGCATAATAATTAATAATTATTAAAATAATTACTTTGCTGATTTTGTAGCAATATGCACTCAATATTTAGAAAGAGAATATCGCCCTGATCTTTTGGATATTTGCCAGGGCTGTGTGCTGAGCAACTACAAAACAGGCCACATCATGATTTTCTTCATTTTGAAACATGGTGCACTAATAAATTCTTTGCTTGTTTACAGGGATATATTGGCCCTGTTGGTCAAGAAGGCATAACAGGCCCAACTGGCAGGCCTGTAAGTTTCCCTTTTCTTTTGCGTAATTTGGTTATTTCGCCTACCCTTATTTTTAATAATCTGTGTTGCAACTAGCAACCTTCTCATTTTTCTATTTGCAAATAACAATTAGCAGGATCATCTTCATGTTATACCTTGCTGGTAAGCTAACATGTGTGACTCCAGCATCTGTAACACAAACAAGAAAAAAATGACAAAAAACAATGACAAAAATTCATTGCAATGGCCTTCTAAGTACAGTATACAGAGGGCCTGCCTACAGCGGCAGTGGGTGAGTCAAGGTGTAAAACAGCAGATAGTGACTACCACCTGGATATTCTTTCCCAGCCTTAGGTCTGAGACATATCTAGAGGGTATCCCCACTCAGCTTCAATGTAGTTTATTTTTTATGTGCTGATTGGGCTGAACTGTCCAGAGCGCTCCCCTAGACATGCTGGGAGTGCCCACAAGCCCTTGTTGGGTTGTTCCAGGTGCTGGTGACGTCCCTGTGACATCTCCAACATCTTCTTGGGCCCGTCTGATAACCTTCAATGCATCCCAGGTTCCCTGCAGTGGAGGAGTTCTGCCCTCATCCCTGTTTCTATCCCTTGTTGCACTCCCTGTGCCAGAGACAGAGCGGTGTTCTGCAAGGGCACCCTTTGGCTCATGTCTGCAGGCTACCCAGCCATGTAAGGTAGCTTTAGAAGCTCTTTGTACCATCCAAGTTTCTCTGTCCGATCAGCAAGACTTGGAGTGAATGAGAATATATAAAAATTTAAATAATAAACATAAGTCACAGGAATATACAATAAAAGTAATAAATACAAATATTTACAAGTGAAAAAGAAAGGAGAAGGGAAATGTTCCTTCTATAATTAGACTATTTTTTCCACGTGTTGGGAAGAAGACAGTACTTTAAGTCTTGCTGCACTCTTTTCAGTCGCACTCAGGAGAAAAACTTTACAGTTGTGTTTACTTGTATGAAGGCTTTTAATAGACTTCATATTGAATGTAATAGTTTGCCATTATCATTAAGAAAGCATTACAGTTGAAGATTGCTTCTAGGTGTTATGAAATGCTGCCATTAAGATGTAAAATTCTTCCAGAGAAGAACTGTTACAATTGTTACCATCTTTGGAAACACAGTTTAAGTGCAAAACTAGCCAAAAATGCCACAGAGACAGAAAACCAGTGTCTAATCTGGTTGTGAGAGGAGGACTGATGGGGTAATAAAAACAGATATGTAACCAATGGATTTCTTCAGTGATGGAGAGTACTGAGTTTTGTGCTCTAAAGAGGGTGAAGCACTGATGTATTACAATAGATCAAGTTGTAGAGAATACAGCTGACTGACAGGGAGAACACTGACAGTTAAAATTACTGAGAAAAAACATATTTACAATCCGAAGAAAACAATGGCTTTCCACATATAGGAATAACAAGATGTTTTGAAGTAACTTAGTTTTTGAATAGTACAGGAAAATTAAAGCCCCAAAACTGTAAATACTTCCACAGATGAGACTGGACTTTTTATGTGAGCAGTGTAACTCTCATGGATATAAATTTGCTCATTTCAGTCCTAGGCGGCTAGAAAGCATGCTGGATTAACAGCTTCTCTTTCTTACAGGGACCGAGAGGTGAAAAGGGCACAAGAGGTGAAATGGTAAGATGAAACAGCTTTTGTGCTTTCATTTTTTTGGCTGTGTAAAAACTATTCCTAAGCTACTCTGAATGTACTTTTGCACGCTTTGAATGCCACAGTCGTGTTGTGCTCCTGGAGAGCACTGGCCAAGAAAGCTGGTGGCGTGAGTCGAAAGTCTGACCTTTTCTTGTTCAAGTTGACTTATGTAGATATGCCCAGTGGGCATGTGCTGTCGGGCAGCCCGATCATACAGCAATAACGTACTTCAAATTTGTCCCTGCTCAGATCTAAAAGAAAAATCCTTTTTCACATTTGTTGTCAATGTGCCTCACAGCACAGCATGCATGCACGTGTTCGTATACCTTTGTCGTCTTGTCTAGAGAGGGAGAGTTCAGGAGAAGCCTAGAGCTGAGGATGGGTGTCTATGCCGTGTGTGCCAGCTGTAGTAGCACTAGGCAGCGTTGATAGGTTATGAAGTTGCTGCCTCTCATTTTTCAGTAAGAATATTACATTAGATTTGTACATTAATAGATGTTTCATTTGATTAAAAAATTATGTTAGAGCTAGTAAAGTCTCCAATTAATAATGGCTATGTGAAAAGCCATTAAATTATCATATTTACAGCAAATACGAATACAATGATAGTTGATACCTAAGACATTACTTTATATGGCAGGTTTAAAATTAGTTCCTTTTCCAGTAACTGGCCAATGTGATCTTGTTCCTGTTGATCTTACCCTGCCTTTCACCCCACCTGACTTGAAATCATCTAGTTTCTCTTGTCTTACTGCATTTTGCTTTTAGCAGCCACCTGTGTACAATTGCAACCTAAATGCCTTAGAAAACTTTTGAAAAATATATCAGAAATACTCAAAATTGCTTGGAGCTAAGCTTGCTGTAGATATCTTGGGGAAATTTCCTCTTTGATTCTAATGCTCTTGAAGTAATTGCTATCTCAGAATAAGAGGAAAACTAGTTTCTTAATTCATGTTGCTGTTAACCATCTTAACTCTCTTTTTCTACTGTTTGATCATAAGAATTGCTATGACAGCATGCAGCTAAAAATGCTGACACTTGAAAAAAAAAAACACATCCCAAATGGTGAACAAGAAACACCCGTTTACATTATTGGTGCTGGTGTTTAAGAATTTATTCCCTAAGTTCTTGAATTCATCAAGAATAATTCATCTCCTAAGAGTGTCTTCAGAAGAATAATGTTTAATTTTAAATCATACATGGCAGCATTAGTTTGTATTATGTAGCCAAGAAAAAGATTTATTTCCAACTATTTTCAGATACAAAGGAGAGAAAATTATTTTAATCCAACTGTGTATTCTAAGCTTGAATTTATACCTTTAAAATTGGTATTGGAATTCTTCTTAGAATCACAAAGATTTAACTTTCTTGTAGCAGTCCAAGTTTTAGTTACAGTTTTTAGTTTGTCAGGGATACAGTGTTTATTACTAAAAAGAAATGTGCTTTTATCCCCTGAAAAACATGGAATGTGAAATTGTGTTTCCTTGTTGAGGTCCGTGGTGAACCAAAGTTCAGGTTCTGTAGGCGATTTCTGGAGAAAAATTGACAGAGTTGGAAACAGAATTTATTGAAAAAATGTAATCAAAATTATATTTCAATTCAAAATATTCCTGTCACTGTGATTGAAACATTTAGAAAAACAGGGAGGTCATTTTGGAATATTGTTTCAGAATTCTGGCATTTCTGAAACTGTGTTTTCATTTTCTTAATTTTTTATAAATTTATTTCATGGCATGTCACATAATTAAATATAATATAGGATAATGCAGGTTGCAAGGGATCTCAAGAAATTTCTAGACAAACCTCCTGTTTAAAAAAGAGTCAGCTCTGAGATCAGACCATGTTACTCAGGGCTTTATTCAGCCGGGTGTTGAAAACTTCCAGGGATGGAGATTGGATAACCTTTTTGGGCAATGTGTTCTAGTGCATGACTGTCCTCAAAGTGAAAAAAGATATGATATGATAAGGCACAATCTGTAATGTTCTATTATCATATTTTATCTTAGATTTACAATTATTAATGGCAGCTATCACACTGTATTGTGTATCAGACTATTATATTGCACGATGTTATTAGGCTTTACTCATTCTGAGATAAGGTGACAAATCATCAAAATGACAGAAGTGGTCAGGGAAAGCTTAACATTAATAATTTTTGTTAAAAATACTTCCTGTTTCTTGGAAAATTTCAGAAGTCCTGGAAAATATGGAAGTCCTTGGGATTGCTTGTGTTTTCAAAGTTCAGCATATGTATCATTGCATGTAATATCAGGGCCTTACAGTATTAGAAAGATTGGAGTTTTGGCCTTGAACTTCTGTACTAGCAATCAAATTGGATGGTTAACGAAGAACACGCTAAATCTAACTGTTCTATACTCTGCTTTTGTGATTATGAACTAGAATTACACTTTTCTCACTTAAATTCTAATGTGATCAAAGGGTAAATTAAGTAGATTTGTAAAGGTAATCCAGTACATTCCAGTAAAACATTTAGCAATTAACTTAATCCATGAAAAATGTAATTTAACCTTATTTTGCTGCTCTACAACAGAAAGAACATTTATAACATCTCTACAAGATTTCCAACACACTCTGTGCAGTTTTGTTATATTTTAAAGGCTTGTAAAGGTAATTGATGTAGTCCTCTGAAGTTTTAATGCAGTTAAGAAATGTAATATCCCCAAAAGTAGTTTACTATAGTTAACAAATAGCATTCGATACCTTTTTTCCACATCAGTTTTATTAGCAAGTGGACAGTGAATCAAGACTAATCATCTTCCTCTTTTGCAAAACACCTTAAATTCATTGGAACAGCACAGTTTTTGATTTTTAAAATATTAAGTTCTGTCTCAGAAACCACTACAAATTTGAACTGTTCTTGTCCTAAGACTTGAAGTCTTAGAATTGTGACACATGCCAAGAACACAGAATATTAACTGAAACATTCAGTCATCTGAAAAATCTACTGGAATGTCTAAATCTCAGCACGCAGAACAAGGACATCTATTCATCAGAGAGCAGTGGTTACTCAAGGACAAACTGTTGAAGATTTTGTGCCTTGCCTTGACTTGATATTTGCATAATCAAGTCCTGAACCAAGATAAACAAATATGTCCTTACACTGTCAAATTCATTTCTTGAGTTTCTTTTTCACACTTTTCACTTTATACTTAACATACTTCACCAAGAATGATCATACAGTTCAGTAATACATCCAGATGAGATTGAAGGTATCCTGCAGCAGTCTAACAGCACCAGAGCTGCTGATCTGGTTAATTAAATGTGGATGTCAGCTTTCTCAGTTGGCATTAAACAGCGTAGCTCTGTGAAACCCAGTTGGTTTGCTACAGCTGAGGGACTACCCCAAAATAGTGAATGTCATCTCTCCAAACTTGTCTCTTACCAATTTGTAATAATTAATTACAACAATAGTATTTTATGCCTATTTAATAGTAATAGGATTTCAAAGAAAATTTAAGCAATAATTCTAAGCTGGGCAATAACCAAACTCAGAACAGTAAAGGGAAGCTAGGTACTTGCCACAGAACCCACACGGTTTTCTGTACTACTGTATATGCTAAAATGGCTTACTCTTTGATTTCCATTTTCCAACATTAATCATTAAAGTCTTTATAAAATATCATGAAGTATTTACCTAAAAGATGGCTTAGAGTCCCTTCTATAGGTATAAGTGGGGGAAACATAAACATCAGTTGAAAAGCTGACAATATTTACAGTCCCTAGAGCTTTTGCTGTTAAGGTGGTCTTAGTTAAGTATCAGAAGACCATCCCTCTAAACACCCAGAAATTGCTTCAGTTTTGATTATCCCCTATTCTCCAAAGAACACGTGTAAAACATAGGTCTTGGCCCCAAAGCCGTTTGCAGTCCCTCCACATAGCCTTGCTGGTACAGATCTGGTGCTAGGAATTACGTCACTTTTCTCACCCATCGTAACCCAGCACCCAAGCCCCTCTGGCATGGCCAGGGCAGGTGACGTGCAGGCACACTTAACCCGTGCAGCTGTGGAGGTCACTGTAACCCTCACGGATGCATTCCCTGGTAGCCACCATGTGCTCTGCCTTACAGATATGTCTAGAGGCAGTGAGAAATGCAGCTGCTGTTCTCCTAAGAACTGATAACTTTGGAGCCTCAGTGACTTAACTAAATCACACCTATTTGCTTTGAGATCCTTTTTTTAAACATACATGCATTAATGTTAGATTGAATCTGGTCTTTCTTCAACCATTTCCAGCTGCCCTTGCTGGTGGAAGCTTGAAATGCAGCCCAGGTTCAGCAGTTGTAGCATGCAGTGACACTCACTCACAGTGAAATCTCAGAGCAGGAATACTCCTTATTAGTATATTAAGTGATTTACAACTTAATACCTCTTTGACTAGATCAGTTTCACAAGATTTGTCAGCATGACATGTCAGATAAGATTATTTCTCTTTTGGCAGAGACTGAGTACTAGCATGACCATACTGGTGCAAGAGGAATTTTTTCTGGAACAGCTTATTGTGCTCAAATAATTGGTACAAGCAGCACTGGCCAAAGAGTGTTCTCCTTAAATTAACTCAGGTTAAAAGGTTTACTAATACATGGTGCAGGTGTGGCTTATGCCTTTCATTCCTTCTTCTTCTCTTTTGCTCATATTAAGGCACTACCACCTATTCTTCTCCTTGTCATTGTTTTTGCTATTGTTTATATTACAGCAGCTCCTAGAGGCTTTGAGTATATAGAAACTGAAGAAGAGAATCTAACAGAGACACAACTATCACTGTGTATTAATATTCATAATCATTCCATCTTAATGTGAATAGTTGCTCAAAGAAAGGATAACTCAGATGGAGTAATTGTTTTTGGGAGGGTCCATGTCCAACCCAAAGGTGAGCCTAAAACTTAGATTTAAGACTATGTGCATTGTAGGCACTATAAGCTAGGGAAAAGCAGCTGTTCCTTCTCTTCCTCTCCTCGCTGCTGCATCATCCTACATACTAAAGTGATGCCACTTATGAGGAGGAAATAAGGGCATGACATCTTGAATATGAAGGAAGCCTGTAATATCACTGTTAAACATTGAACTTAGCATGTTCTGGCTGAAAATTGACACTGCTAATAAATGCAGCTAATAAATGCCTAGCAGGTGCTCATGAAGTAGATCAGTTAGTTTTTTACAACTACCCATAGCATTATTTACAATGCTTTTATGATCATTCATCTCTTGTAGTGCTTGTGTTGGCAACATGCCTATAATGCTGGCACAATGTATAGCATGTTGTATATTAATACTTTATATGACTTCTAATGATTCCTTAATATCAAAAGTAATTGGATAAATGAGTAACCAGACAAGCCAGCAATTCTAACAGGAATATTCACATGTTAACAAAGTATGATACTTTAACAACAGTAACTAATAACCTACAGCTTTACTGAAACTGGTATCACATCTTCTTCATTGTACGCATTGTGGCATTTGGGGATTTAAAAAATACATAAATGTAAAATCAGAGATGTTCATCTATAACTGTTGCATTTAATCTCCATTTCTTCTAGGGGCCTCAGGGACCTCAGGGCCAGCCAGGGCCACCTGTAAGTGCATAAAAAAACATGTCTGTATTTTTCTATTGTGATTGCATTATACAGACATGCAAAGCACCTAATATCTGGTTTCTCCCATTTTTCCAGGGACCACCTGGACCACCAGGACCAAGAGTAAGTTCTGGAACAACCCTAACCTACAATACAGTCCCTTTTTGAAAGTGAACATAGCAGGATCCTCTTCAAATGCATTGCTTATTCCATCACTGCACATGAAATGCAAATACATTTTTCTACAGCTTCCATCACTACAGTAATACATTTTTTGAACCTTCCATCTTACACTGTCAGTTCCGTTCTGCCACACTGTTGAGCTCCCAACAGGCAATGCTCATGGAAATGCTCATAGTTTTGACACGGGTTAACTCCATCACACTCTAAAAGGTTTTTCTCCTGTTCTGCATTTGAACACTCTGAAATATAGCAACAGAAAATTTTGTGCTATTTCTGGCCCACATATATATACACACACACAGAGAGATTTAGTTTGTTAAGGGGTTGTGCCAGTTAGGACAGATTCAATATCTGAAGTGTCCTAAAGCTGTAATGATATATGTAATCTGAGAACAACTTGCAAGAACTAGATGCTTGTGTGGGTGACTTCATTCTTTAAAAATAAAAAAACTTGTTGTCTGGTTCTGGCATATATGTCACACAAAGTGCAGAGTAAGAAGAAACGGGCGTCCTCCTTCAGAGACTAGTTTGTCAGCCTTGGTATTTGTTCATGCATCATGAAGACTACTTTGATCTGTCAGCTGCTGATGGTGGATTGAGATAGTCTTTGTGCGCTTCTCTGTAAAGGAATATCAGATTGGTTTTCTTAGGTAGACAAATTAAATGGCTGGGAGGAATAAGTTGGGACATTAGTCTGTAACAACTACTATAGTATCTTTTTTCCAGGTTCCAGGAGTATGATCATTAAATTGGGTATGGGGGTACTAATAAAAATCAGATGTGTTTTTTCTGTATGCATGCTTGCATTCTTTGGAAATGGAAGGGAGGATCTTATTTTAAAAGTAAGTGTTTACAATGAATTATTTTCTAAAATGACAAAATAATGAAGCTATTGTGCATGTTGCTGCAGTGGTCAAAGAATTTATCACCTGCATTTTAGAATATTCCTGTGCATCTTTTTATATTCTGAAATATCTTTTTTTCAGAAACAAGTGGACATCAATGCTGCTGTTCAAGCTTTGATTGAGTCAAATGCTGCACTGCAGATGGAGGTAATATATTTCAGTGTATTTACATTGTCATGCAGGGTATGCAAATATAATTCTGTTTTTTAAGCACAGAACTGTGCTTCTTTAAATAGGCTTAATTTGAAATGAGTCATGGATAGCAAGTAATTACTGTAGAATATAATTAAACATGCTAAGATTTATAGGATACAATTGAAATGAAGTTAAGAAAAACAGCAGCATTTCTACCTTTTTGTCATGGTTGGCAATAAAGGAAATTTATTGACTGTCACACGTAGCGAACTGTATCTGTTCGGCTGCGTATAATGATAGTGGTATTTAGGCCTTAATCCAAAAAATACTGACATATATGCAAGTGTGTGGTCCCATTGATTGCAAGAAAATTCCTTACACGGGTGGTCAAATACATTTGCATATATTTTCTAGGTTAAGCCTAAGAGTAGATTTAACTGTTCAAAATCTGAAACTGCTATGTATACTTCAAAAAATGCACTATTTTTTTTCTTTTTTTTCCTGTATCCACATTTTTATGTCAACATGTCATAATGACGTATTTGCATCAACTTAACCTGCCTGTAACTTCCCTGGTCTGATAATTTTAATAAAATGTACTAATTTGTTTATTGGAATATATTGTTCTTACGCTGTTTTATATGGCTGATTGCATGCACTATAAATACTTCGCTTCTGTCTGGCTATTCAATGGTAATTTGACTTTTACTGCATATACTGTTGTTGTGACACTTCTTTGTGGTAACACATTTGCTAATGGCCCTTGGCAGAAATACCAGAATACTGAAGTAACTTTACTAGATCACAGTACAGAGATATTCAGAACGCTGCACTACCTTACCAATTTACTGCACAGCATCAGGAACCCCCTTGGCACACGGGATAACCCAGCACGCATCTGCAGGGATTTGCTTAACTGTGAACGTGAAGTGGCAGATGGTAAGTGTCCACTTTCATTAAAGCTTGAACACAACTAGGCTTTGAATTCTGTTGCTTCCAAGTGTGACTTTCTACATCACAATTCTAATGTGTAGATTTGTTTTATTATATTCTATTGCAGTATGCCTATCACAGCTCTTTATTTTATCTTTATTTAAGATAAAATTAATTTTTAAAATTAGAAAAGTATGTAGCTATCTAATATTATATAGATATTAGAGACAGATTATATGTGTAAGTAAAAAAAAGTGTCCAGAAAATTTGAAACTGAATACAAGTTTGTGATTAAAAGTTTCCCAAGTATTTATAGCTAATCTGCAATGAATTTTGTGTGGATCAGTTTCTAGATTCCTAATGAGAAAATTGTATACAATACACTGCCACTGTCAGATACACTGATAGTTGTTGTATCCCAGAAGATCCTGAATCAATATCTCAAATAAAAAATAATAATTTAAACCTGTAATGTCAATACTGTGACATAATTCAGTTTCTGAGTGGCTAATAAAATAATAAATACCAGTAAATATCCCTATCACCAAGTATTAGCATTAACAAGCTAAGGAGAAAATGGGAAGTGAAGTTAGAGGTTACAGGGAAATCACTGTTCTATGGCATACATAAGACCAATCAATTCTTTAAGACTCTAGTAGAGATGAGCCTAACCCTTATTAGAACTCTGCTCTCTTAAATAAGTCTCAGTCCTTTAGGGCCACAGTGGTCACTGACACAGTCCTCTGCTTCCGAGGATCACAGAACCACAGAATCACAGAATGTCAGGGGCTGAAAGGGACCTCTTTGGATCATCTGGTCCAACCCCCCAGCTGAAGCAGGGTCACCTAGAGTAGGTTGCACAGGACCTCATCCAGACGGGTTTTGAATATCTCCAGAGAAAGAGAATCCACAACCTCTCTGGGCAGCCCATTCCAGTGCTCCATCACCCTCAGAGGGAAGAAGTTCTTCCTCATGTTCAGACGGAACTTCCTATGCTTCAATTTGTGCCCGTTGCCCCTTGTCCTATTGCTGGGCACCGCTGAAAAGAGTCTGGCCCCATCCTCTTGACACCCACCCTGAAGATATTTATAGGCATTTATAAGGTCCCCTCTCAGTCTTCTCTTCTTCAGGCTGAACAAGCCCAGCTCCCTCAGCCTCTCCTCATAGGAGAGATGCTCCAGTCCCCTCAGCATCCTCGTAGCCCTCCACTGGACTCTCTCCAATAGCTCCTCATCTTTCTTGAAGTGGGGAGCTCAGAACTGGACACAGTACTCCAGATGGGGCCTCACTAGGGCAGAGTAGAGGGGAAGGAGAACCTCCCTCGACCTGCTGGCCACACTCTTCCTAATGCACCCCAGGATCCCATTGGCCTTCTTGGCAGCCAGGGCACACTGCTG